>ENA-ORXI01000662-ORXI01000662.1-sediment-metagenome-genome-assembly--contig:-NODE-662-length-28446-cov-6.251119_pt1 | contig 28446 bp, 28 predicted proteins | sample MGYA00237861_ERZ511468 | MGnify/ENA primary metagenome ERZ511468 (study PRJEB26299, sample SAMN06266213) | sediment metagenome | isolation source: Hudson Canyon methane seep mesocosm | place: USA:Hudson... | reverse complement strand
GCTGCTTTTTCAGGGAAACGTGTTTCTTGATCAACTCGAAACAATAACGCAACGGCAACACCAACAATGACTAAACTGCTACCGCCATAACTCATCAATGGCAGCGTCAAACCTTTAGTTGGCAAGGCGCCCATATTCACGCCCATATTCACACAAGCTTGTAGGCCTAACCAAATGCCGATGCCGTAGGCAACTTGTGCTGCAAACACTTGACCCGCAAGCTCTGCTGCACGGCCGATGGCTAATGCCCGCCAAATGAATACAAAAAACATAACAATGACAAACATCGCTCCAACCAATCCTAACTCTTCAGCCAGAATTGAATATAAAAAGTCGGTGTGTGCTTCTGGCAAATAGAATAATTTTTGCATACTGCTTCCCAATCCAACACCCAACCAATCACCTCGACCAAAAGCGATTAATGCCTGTGTTAATTGGAAACCACTACCAAATGGATCGGCCCATGGGTCAGTGAAACTTTGTAAACGCTGTAAACGGTAGGGTGCAAGCCAAACAAGCAAGGCAAACAGTGCACCCATCACACTGATTAATCCTGCAAATACATCTAACCGTGCACCGCCAAGGAATAACATCGCTAAGACGGTAGATAAAATTACCACCATTGAACCCATATCTGGCTGCATTAACAATAATAATGCTGCTAAACCAAGCAATACTAAGGGTGCCAATACTTTAAAGAAGGAACCTTGCAATTGCCCATGATGACGTTGCAAATAATCTGCAATATAAAAAATGGAAAATAACTTAATTATTTCAGCAACTTGGATATTTATAGGACCTAAAGGTAACCAACGTGAACTACCATTTACTTCACGTCCAATACCTGGAATCAGCACCAAAATAAGCAGCACCACACCGGCCATCAGTAACTGTGGAGCATATCTCTGCCAAAAAGATAAACGAATAGACACCACACCCCAGGCTACAAATAAACCTACTGCTGCAAATATTGTTTGGCGAATAAAATAATATAACGGTTGTGACATTTTGCTATCAGCAATCGATATCGATGCAGAAGCCACCATTACCAAACCTAAACTTAATAGGGCCAGAGTGACAAATAACAAGCTGCGATCGAAATTGAAGTCTGCCTGTTTCATGCTGACAGCCCCTCTACCAACTGTTCATATGTATCGCCGCGTTCTTCATAACCACTGAACATATCGAAACTTGCGCATGCTGGCGACAACAATATATTCTCGCCCGTGTAGGCAACTTCGCTAGCTTTGGTCACGGCATCTTGCATACTTTCAGCAAGGATCGTCACGACTGATTTTGGTACTACTTTCGCAATTTCTACAGCATCTTGACCTAATAAAACCACAACTCGCACTGATTGTTTGAGTGCTGGTGTTAAAGCTGAAAAATCCTGATCTTTAGCTATGCCGCCAGCAATTAATATCATCTTGCCAAGATCTGCCAAACCTTCTATTGCCGCTAAAGTTGCCCCCACATTGGTAGCTTTAGAGTCATTAAACCAACGCACTGATTTTGTCTGTTTTACAAAACGGCAACGATGAGGCAAACCTTTGTAGTTTTGCAAGGCATTCAACATGGCCGTCATAGGCAAGGCCATTGCCGAACCTAACGCCAAGGCTGCTAATGCATTTGCAATATTGTGTTTACCAACAATTTTCATGTCTTCAACAGTCATTAAGGCTTCTTGACCTTCTGCAAGCCACTGTTGGCCTTCTTTTATTATCAAACCAAAATCAACACCATCACTGGCATGCAAGCTAAAACCAATCTGGTTACGTTCATCTTGTGCTAATTCATTCACTACCGTGTCGTCACGGTTTATGACCATTACACCGTCACCATTAAAAATTCTGGCTTTGGCTTGTTGGTAGTCGGTCACGCTGTCATAACGATCTAGATGATCTGGACTTACATTTAATACTACTGATGCAAAGGCATTTAGAGATTTCACTGTTTCTAATTGAAAACTGGATAGCTCAACGATATAAAAATCAGGTTCAATTTCAGCAATCAAATCTAAAGCTGGTGTACCAAGATTGCCGCCTACCGCAATATTTTTTCCTGCTTCTTTGGCCATATCAGCCAATAAGGTGGTCACGGTGCTTTTGCCATTTGAACCGGTGATCGCCACTATCGGTGCATTCGCATAACGAGCAAACAGTTCAATATCACCCACCATTTCAACGCCGGCTTCTTTTGCAGCAACGATTTCAGGCAAACGAGGATCAACACCCGGACTTAAAACAATCATGTCCGCTTGTTTCATCCATTCAATATCTAAACTTCCTGTTTTAACAACGACTTCTGGAAAGTCCTGTTGCAGCTCTGCTAATGCTGGTGGCAACTCACGCGTATCCATAACCGCTACATCAATATCATGTTTCACTAAAAATTTTGCACAAGACAAGCCTGTCAGCCCAAGACCGATAATCAGGCAGTTAGTTGCTTGTGGCATAAGATTAGCGTTTACACTCATCGTATTTTCAGACTCGCTAAACCAACTAATACTAGGAATACGGTAATGATCCAAAACCGCACAATAATGCGAGGTTCAGGCCAACCTTTTAATTCATAATGATGATGAATCGGTGCCATCAAAAATACACGTTTGCCGCGAAGTTTGTATGAAGCAACCTGTACAACAACAGATAAGGTTTCAATTACAAACAAACCACCCATAATCATTAATACTAATTCTTGTCGAACTAAAACTGCGACTGTGCCTAAAGCTGCTCCTAATGCTAAAGCACCGATGTCCCCCATAAATACTTGTGCTGGATAGGTGTTAAACCATAAAAACCCTAAACCTGCCCCAACCATCGCAGCACAAAATACTGTTAACTCACCTACACCTGGAATAAATGGAATCGAAAGGTAATTAGCAAACTCAAAGTGACCTGTCACGTAACTAAATAAACCGAGGGCTGATGCCACCATTACAGTTGGCATAATGGCTAGGCCATCTAAACCGTCGGTTAAATTAACGGCATTACTACTACCAACAATGACTAAATAGGTCAGCAATATATACCAAGCTCCTAGTGGAACAATGACATCTTTAAAGAAAGGAACAATCAATTGAGTTTCAGCAGGACTGATCGCTGTTTGATATAAAAATATCGCTGCCCCTGCACCTACTACAGATTGCCAAAAATACTTATATCGACTTAATAAACCCTTAGGATCTTGACGCACTAATTTGATGTAATCATCAACAAAGCCAATCACTCCAAATAATAATGTGACTGTCAATACTACCCAGACATAACGGTTTCCTAAATCTGCCCACAATAAAGTACTCACCGCAATGGCAACTAAAATCAGAGCCCCCCCCATGGTTGGCGTGCCTGATTTACTTAAGTGTGACTCTGGACCATCATCTCGGATAACTTGACCTATTTGCTTGAAGCTAAGGTGACGAATCATGGTCGGCCCTACTACCAAAGCAATACCCAATGCTGTGATAACACCTAAAATGGCTCGTAGCGTTAAATATTGAAATACATTAAATCCGCTATGAAACTGACTTAGATATTCACTTAGATATATCAACATTAGCCTTCATCCTCCTCAGCTAACACATCCGCTAACTTATCTAATTGCATAAAACGAGAACCTTTAATCAAACAGGTGATCCCGCTACTTAATTCTTGTTGTAATTGCTGTTGTAATTGCTTGATGTCATTAATATGTATTGCACCTTCACCAAATGATTGCGCTGCATATTGGCTATTTTCACCAATGGCAAATAAACGTGTTATTCCAGATTCCTTGGCATCCTGTCCCATCTTTATATGTAAAGACTTACTTTCACTTCCTAGCTCACCAAAATCACCCAATACCAGCCAATGTTCGCCTGAAAAAGCTTTCATGCTTGTTAACGCTTGTTTGTATGAGGCTGGATTTGCGTTATAGGTATCATCAATGATTTGAGATTCATTCACTGCCGTACGTAACTGCAAACGATGAGGTACGCTTTTCATTACTGCTAAGCCTTTCACCATAGAGGTTGGATGAATATTCATCGCATAACAAACGGCAATAGCTGCTAATGCATTAGCCACATTATGAATGCCGCTCAATGGTAGGTTAATGTAATGAAATTCGTCGTCCAACTTCACCATAAAATGACTAGAGGTAGTATCTAGTTGAATATTTTGAGCTGTAATATCGGCCATGCTATCCAAACCAAACAAGATGACCTTTTTTTGATCTAAAGTTCGTCTCCACATTGCCATGTATGGCATGTCTATATTAATGATGCCTATGCCATCTTCGTTGAGACCTGCAAAAATTTCACCCTTGGCTTTAGCCACACCTTCAACACTGCCAAATCCTTCTAAATGTGCTGGAGATACATTGTTAATAATAGCCACATCAGGTTTTACCATTTTCACCAACTGGGCAATTTCACCCGCATGGTTAGCCCCCATTTCTATAACAGCATAATCATCATTTTGATTTAAACGTGTCAGGGTAAGAGGCACGCCTAATTCATTATTAAAATTACCTTGGGTTGCTAAAACAGACCCCTTCAAATTGAGTATAGAAGCAACCATTTCTTTGACGGTTGTTTTGCCATTACTGCCCGTAATTGCTACCACTTTTGCTGCACACTGCTGACGCCAATGGGCAGCAATTTGACCAAAGGCGGTGACAACATCTTCAACTAATAACTGTGGTAATTCATCATCTCGAAGCTCTGAAACTAATGCTGCACTGGCACCGGCTAAACGTGCTTGAGTTAAAAAATCATGACCATCAACATACTCACCATTTAAAGCGATAAATAAATTACCCGCTTCAATTTTCCGGCTATCAATAACCGCACCCAAAATAATACCGTCATTTTCCGGTTCAGGGCAGCCTAGCAACCGAGCTATATCTGAAATTGGTAAGCGCATGCTCATCGTTTAACCCTTGCAGTCACGTGCTGCGCATCATTTGCTGCAGCTAAGGCCTGTATTACAACTTGTGCATCATTAAACGGATGTTTAATGCCTGAAATCTCCTGATACTGCTCATGACCCTTGCCTGCAACCAATACAATGTCGTTATTAGTAGCAGCAGTCATCGCATGAATGATTGCTTTTTGCCTATCATGTTCAATATGGACAATATTCATATTGTTAATACCAGCAATAATATCGTCAACAATTGCATCATTCGATTCACTGCGAGGATTATCAGCAGTAATTACTAACTTATCAGCATAAGCTGCTGCACTTGTTCCCATTAACGCTCGTTTACCTTTATCTCTATCACCACCACAACCAAATACACACCACAATTGTCCATTTGCAGTTAAATGTGATTTTAGTGAACTTAAAGCCTGCGTTAAGGCATCTGGAGTATGAGCAAAATCAATGACAACTTGTGTTTGATTTTTGCCACCGTAAACTTCCATCCGACCGTCAACAGCATGACAGTGAGTAATTGCTTCGATCGCTTGTTTATAATCAATATCAACTGCCAACAAGACTAATGTGGCAGCAAGTAAATTATCTACATTAAATCGACCAACAAGTGCACTGTTTATATCCACATTTGAGCGTTTGTTTTTTAATTTAAAACTCAAACCTTCCGGCTTGGTGCTAATAGCAACAGCTTGAATATGTAGTTCACCATTTTGTTGTGTATTTTCTTGACTGCTATAGCTCAGCAATTGCACGGCTGTTTTATCTAACTGTTCAACCAAGACTTGACCAAAAGCATCATCAATGTTGATCACTGCTTTATTAATACTGGCAAACTCAAACAAACGTTGTTTTGCACGACCATAACTTTCCAACGTTGAGTGATAATCAAGGTGATCACGACTCAGGTTGGTCAATACCGCAATATCAATCTCAACACTATTCAATCGACCCTGTTCTAAGGCATGTGATGACGCCTCAATAACTACATAGTTAATCGCTTGTTGTTTAAACTCTGCTAAGACTGATTGCAATGTCACAGGATCTGGCGTGGTCATACCGGTAGATTTTAAGTCAGTGACACGACCAACACCTAAGGTGCCAATGACACCACATGGCATATCTAAAAACTCTAAGGCTTGGGCAATAAATTGACTGACTGAGGTTTTTCCATTGGTACCTGTTATCGCAATAACAGTTAATGTTTTAGATGGATGGTCATAAAATCTTGCTGCAATTTCACCCGCATTATCGGATAGATTATCAATCGCATATGTTTTTACATTCTGTTGTTCGCATAGTTCTTGTTCGGACGGCAACAAAACATACTCACTATCATATGCAATCACCTCAGCACCTTTTTCTATGGCTTGCTGCAAAAACTGTAAACGCTGAGTACTATCTTTAGCTAATAATAAGAATAAACCTCCGACCATTACCGTACGGCTATCTAAACTTATGCTGTTGACCGTTTTAGTGTCAGACACGATCTGTTCAGAGATCAAGCCTTTAAACAGCTTGGTTAGATTTATACTATGTAAATCTGTAGAACTCATTTTTGAACCATCTGCATTTGATTCATCGGCAGATCATCAGGTGCAATATTCAACAAACGCATAGCCCCCGTCATCACTTCTGAAAATACAGGTGCTGCGACTAAACCACCGTAGTACTTATCGCCTTGAGGATCATCAACCATCACGACCATGGCTAAACGAGGATTTTTAGCGGGAATAATTCCGGCAAACGAAGATAAATAATGATCGTCTGCATAACCACCCGCGGTCGCTTTTTTAACGGTTCCTGTCTTGCCAGCGACGGTGTAATTTGCCACGGCTGCTTTTTTTGCCGTACCCCCCACTTCAACAACACTTTCCATCATGGTAAGTACTTGCTTCATAACGTCGCTTGAGTAAACTCGACGTCCCATAGGAATTTGATCAGTTTTAAGGAAACTAACGGGACGTAAGATGCCACCATTAGCTAAAACGGTGTAAGCACGTGCTAACTGTAACGCTGTTGTTGCCACGCCATATCCATAAGCCAAGGTTGCACGATCAAGTTTTCGCCAGCTTTGAGGGTCAGGCATGCTGCCCATCGCTTCACCAGGAAAATATGCTCCGGTGGCTTCCGCCATGCCAAAAGCTGAAAAACTCTGCCATAAGTCGTCAGCATCCATAGATAAGGCAATTTTGCTCGCGCCAACATTGCTTGATTTTTGAATCAACGTTGCTAAATCAATTTTTCCATAGTCACGAAAATCTTTAATGGTATGACCACTGACTTTAAATAAACCAGGTCGCGTATCAATTTCAGATCTTAGTGTTACTTTTCCAGATTTTAATCCACCTGCAACCGTAAACGGTTTCACTGTCGATCCAGGTTCAAATACATCTGTCACAGCTCGATTACGAAAATCACTGGTTTTCAGTCCACGACGGTTATTCGGATTAAACGATGGTTGATTGACCATTGCTAATACTTCGCCAGTTTTAACATCTAAAACAACAGCCGTACCTGAACGAGCCTGAAATTTGTTTACTGTCGATTTCAAGGCTTGATACGTTAAATACTGCAAGCGTAAATCAATGCTCAGGCTAATATTCTGGCCTGCTTTTGTTGCTTTTAATTGTTCTCCGCCACCAACATAGTTACCACGGCTGTCACGGATCATACGTTTCAAACCCGGCACACCAGTTAAGACACTGTCATGTGCCAATTCCAATCCTTCTTGGCCTTCATCATCTACATTGGTGAAACCCACTATATGAGATGCAACTTCACCGGTTGGATAATAACGTTTGTATTCACGCTGCAATGCAACACCCGCAATTTTCAAGTCTTTAACTTTTGCCGCCAGCTCAGGTTTAACACGTCGTTTTAAATAGATAAATTCACGTTTCTTATTTGTTTTTATCTTTTTCTGTATTACACCAAGTCGAATATTAAGGATCTGAGCCAATTGTTTTAAATCACCATGATCGACACTAACTTCTTGTGGATTTAACCAAACTGAATGTACCGGCGTGCTAATGGCTAAAGGTTCACCATGACGATCTAAGATCATGCCGCGATGAGCAGCCACAGGCACTTTTCTAACATGACGGGCATCACCCTGATCTCGTAAAAAATCAGTATTGAGGATTTGAATGTCTGCTAAACGCCAGCCTAACGCTAATACTAATGCAATAAACATTAAGCGTACTAAGTTAAGTCGCCATACACCTACGTTTTTAACGGCTTTAGATTGTCTTTTCATGGGCGTATCACCACAGTCATTTCTGCAGTTGGCACAATCATCTTTAATCGCACACGAGCTTGATGTTCAACACGGCCAGGACCAGCCCAAGTACTTTCTTCTAATAATAGGCGGCCCCATTCTTCATTAAGTTGATCGCGGCTTTGCTCTAATTTTTGCAACGCAACAAATTCACTACGGCCACTATGCTTGGTATATACCACCGCTATTGCTGATGCTAAAACCGCAAATACCATCAATAAAACAGGTATATCAATACGAACATATTGAAAAAAAGTAGCCATGCTCACGCTAATTTCTCTACAACACGCAATACGGCACTGCGTGCTCGAGGATTAACTGATAACTCTTTTTCTCCGGCTTTGATCGCCTTACCGATAATTTTCACTCGCGGATTAAGTTCGTCAGCTCTAATTGGAAAATCAGAAGGTAGGTCGTCGCCTTTAGCCTCATCACGAAAAAAACGTTTCACAATACGATCTTCTAAAGAATGGAAACTGATCACTGCTAAACGGCCACCAACAGCCAAGACATCTAAAGCTTTTTCTAAAGCAACGGTTAACTCTTCCAATTCATTATTTATATAGATACGAATTGCTTGAAACGTTCTTGTTGCAGGATGTTTGTTTTTTTCTCTTGATGGACTTGCTTTGTCCACTAATTCTGCTAATTGTCGTGTGGTTGTGATCGGCGTTTGTTCACGTGTTTCTACGATGGCTCGAGCAATGCGCTTACCATAACGCTCTTCACCCAAGGTTTTAATGACAACGGCTATATCATCCATCTCAGCTGTCGCCAACCATTCAGCTGCGCTAATACCTGACGTTGGATCCATACGCATATCTAATGGACCATCTTTTTGAAAACTAAATCCACGCTCAGCCACATCCAATTGTGGGGATGACACACCAATATCAAGCAAGACGCCATCAACTTGACCTTGCCATAACCGCTCATTCACCGCAGTTGCTAAGTCTGAAAACGAACATTGTTCAATTGAAAATCGACTATCTTGTTGGGCTAACTGTTGTGCTTCATGAATTGCATCAGGGTCTTTATCAAGGCCCAATAAACGACCTTTATCTGATAATTGAGCTAAGACTGCACGGGCATGACCACCACGTCCAAACGTGCCATCGACATAAATTCCATCCGCTTTTACGGATAATGCAGCGACAGCTTCATCTAGCAAGACTGGTAGATGTTCTGAATGGGTATCAGTCATAACTCAACTCTAAATTGACAGGTTTTCAAGTTCAGTCGGTAAAATGCCACCAAAATCTTCTTGCAGGCTAGCATCCATTAAACTGTTCCAACTTTTCTCATCCCAGAGTTCAAACTTATTGCCTTGGCCGATCATCACCATGCTTTTTTCCAGCCCAGCAAACTCACGTAATTTGGCTGGTAATAAAATACGACCATTAGCATCCATTTCACATTCAGTTGCATAGCCGAGTAACATACGCTTCAAACTACGTACTTTTGGATTCATACTTGGCAATGCAGATAATTTTTGTTCGACGACTTCCCATTCAGGCATCGGGTAAAGCTGCAAGCAATGATCAACGTGATCGATAGTGATAACTAAACGGCCCTCACAACAGACATCAAGATGCTTACGGAACTTGGCTGGAATCGCCATCCGTCCTTTTGCATCTAAATTGAATGTTGCTACGCCTCGAAACACTTCTCACTCCAAATCAACATGATCCACTTTGATCCACTTTTCCCCACTAAACGACACTATATGAGTGCGATCACCCCATGTCAAGCATGGAAATAAACAAAATCTCCTTTTGCGCTCAATGACTTAGCTATCTTTTTTAAAGGTGGGAGGAAAAATCCACTTGCGATTTCAAAGACTACTTTTTATTCAAAAATGTGGAGTCGGAAGTTAAAGTAAATTCTAGGTAAGAAAATACTTTTATTTGTTCTAGCGTTTTTCTGCAACAACAGGGAAACATCATTAGAAAATGCGGCTAGGATGAAAGTGAATACCTTATTTTCGCTATTCTTCAGACAAAAATAGCCATAAAGTTAAACCTAAATAGACACATAGATAGAAAAACAGCTAAATTAGCAGCTATTCCTACAAGGTCTGGAAAATAAAGACATGGTTAAATTAACAAAGCTTTCTTTCTCTAACCAAGTATTACTCGCGCTATGTCTGGGTATTTTTACCGGACTCTTTTTTGGTGAAAAAGTCGCATGGATGAATGCTATCGGCCTTGCTTTCATCAAGTTACTGCAAGTCTCGATTATTCCTTATATCGTCTTATCGTTGGTCACAGGTTTAGGTTCGCTAAGCTACGAACAATCAAAAGAAATCGCCAAAAAATTCATCATCATCCTGCTCTCGTTGTGGGCATTAGGCCTAATCACTATTTTTGCTTTATCACTTTCTTTTCCTGTTTGGGATAGCAAAGACTTTTTTAGTACCACCCAAATTTCTATTGTTCCCGAAATTAATTACTATGATTTATACATTCCATCCAATCCATTTAAATCACTAGCAGATAATACGATTCCTGCTGTTGTTGTCTTCAGCTTATTCCTAGGCATCGCTCTGGTTAATGTCAAAAACAAAGAGCACCTATTAAATCCAGCATTAGTTATGCTCAATGCATTAAGCAAAATCACCAAAAGCATTGTTGTTTATTTGCCTGTTGGCATCTTTGCTATTTCAGCTGCTTCGGCCGGCACCACACAAGCTGAAGACTTTGCCAAACTAGAAATCTATTTTATTGTTTATGTACTCACTGCCACTGTTTTATCTTTTTGGATTATTCCCTTTTTTGTCAGCACTATTACTCCTTTTAAATACGGCGATATCATTCAAGGTTGTCGTAATATTTTGATAACCGCCTTTGCTGCTGGCAACCTATTTATACTTATTCCCGTCATGATTGAGGCATGCAATGGTATTTTTGAAAAACATAAACTGCGTACTGACGAAAGCGATAAATACAATGAAATCATCGTTCCTATTGCGTTTAACTTTCCCGCGATGGGCAAATTATTAGCGTTTACATTTATTCTATTTGCAGCGTGGTTTACCAATACTGAACTCGGTGTAGCACAACAAGCAGCATTAGCCATTAATGGCTTATTTAGCTTATTTGCCAATGCCCATGTCAGTATTCCTTTTTTATTAGATTATTTACACCTTCCTAGTGACCTCTATCAACTATATCTATCAGGAGAGGTGCTCACCAAACGTTTTTCAACACTGACAGGCGCCGTATTTCTTATTGTATTTACCTTATCGACTAGTGCTTATTTGGTAGGTTTGGTAGAACTCAATTTAAGGAAAATAGCTATTTTTATTGGCTCATGTGTTTTTATTATTATTGGCGCATCAATCACCACCCAAACAATTTTTAATCATTTCTTCCAAGCAAATGAAGATACCAGTGAAAAACTAAAAAGAATGCAAGTTGACTGGGATGCACCACAAAATATTACCTATTCGTTAATTGATACACAAAAGACCAATACAAATGCTTCATCACCAGACGCGATTGTAAAACGGGGGGTATTACGCATTGGTTACGACCCATCACGAGTACCTTTCACCTTCTATAATACCGAGCAAAAACTAGTCGGCTTTGATGTAGAAATGATGAATCATTTATCTTCATCTTTAGGGGTGAAACTCGAATTTATTCCTTTCTCCAAACATGAAAATATGTACAAAGCACTTGATAATTTGCAAATAGATATTGTGATCTCAGGTGTCCGTGTCAGTCATGAATTCTTAGATACCGTACTCTACACCCAACCAACAATGGACTTAACAACGGCACTCATTGTAGAAGATCATCGAAAAAAGGACTTCGAAGACTATTCTAAGTTCGATAAAAACATACATTTAGAAGTTGCCACTATGGATCATTATCCAAATATGAAATATGTGCAGAAAAGTTTCCCTAATATCAACATCACTAAAATTACTAGTCCCACCGTATTTTTTAGAGAAGATAGTAAATTTGATGCATTCCTGACCAGCATCGAAGAAGGCATGACCTTGGTGATGTTAAATCCTAATTATTCCGTTAGTTATGACTTATCAAAAATAAAACGCTTTCCAATCGGTTATGCCGTACATAAAAATAATTTAAAACTACAGTCCATGCTCAATAGCTGGTTAGATATTCAACAATCCACCGGCAACACTGCCAAACTATACGATTACTGGATCCAAGGTCAGGGCTCAAAAAAACAAGGACCACGCTGGTCAATCTTAGATAATGTGATTAGAAAACCAAAAGAGTAAAATGAGTCATACAAGACATGAGTTACTTGAAAGCCATTTTTAAACCTACATGATAATAAATAACTCTTATTACCCCTGTTTCACTGCCAACCGAGGAATTTACTAATGAAAAAATTGATATTTCTAACTATATTTCTAGCGTATTCGCCAACATCCATGTCCGTCGATTATGAAGGATTAGCAGACTCAGTTGATACCACCAAAGCGGCTGAATCAGTTGATAAACAAAAAGCCATGGAAGCTGCAGCTACAGCAGATTATGAAAAAGCCTATGATTCTGTGGACAAACCTAAAGCAGCTGATTCCGTAGACAAGCAAAAAGCCCTTGAAGCATTAAGTAAGTAAACAGAATCACAATAAATGTTTTTTTGAGTACACGCTTTAAGTTCTAAGCGAAGAATAGTCTGAAAGGTACATGCTCGTACCCCAGGTAGAATAAAAAATGAGATGGCCGATAAGCCGGGTTCTGTCGTGGACAATCATTCATCTGGGACAAACGTCGCCGTTTGCCTCAAGCAACCTACCCAGGAACAATGCGGGCCGCACATGTTCACCTAAATGAACTGCTCCTCTATTTGGTCTTGCTCCAAGTGGGGTTTACCTTGCCACAAACTGTTGCCAGTTGCGCGGTGCGCTCTTACCGCACCTTTTCACCCTTACCGAACTATTCGAAAATAATCAGGCGGTATACTTTCTGTTGCACTAGCCGTGGGCTTTAGCCCCCCAGGCGTTACCTGGCACCCTGCCCTTTGGAGCCCGGACTTTCCTCACCTATGCAAAAACATAAGCGCGATTGCCTGGCCATCTCAAGCGATAATTCTACAGTAGCAGGGCTATTTTTGTTGAAGTTTCAGCGCCATGTCATAGGCTTTATTTTTGCTCACATCTAATAATGATGCTGCCATTGCCGCGGCTTTTTTAACCGGTAATTCTTTTAATAACAACGCTAATATTCGGTTAACTTCAGCATCATCACTATCAAGTTGTTGTTTAACACCTTCAACTAAGACAACACACTCGCCTTTTTGTTGGTAATGATCACTAGATACCCACGCCAATAATTCCGTTAATGCTTGGGTGGTAATGGTTTCGTGTAACTTTGTTATTTCACGTGCAAGGCAGACTTGGCGCTGTTCGCCAAAGATTTCCAACATATCTGTTAAGGACGCTTGTAGTCTTCTTGGGCTCTCATAAAAAATTAAGGTCCTGCTTTCATTTGCTAGATTTTCAAGCACTTGTTTGCGAGCACCCTGTTTGGGCGGCAAAAAACCTTCAAAGGCAAAGCGATCAGAAGGCAATCCTGATGCCGATAACGCTGCAATCAAAGCGCAACTGCCGGGAATAGGCACAACATTCATTCCATGCTCTCGCATATAGGATACAAGGCGATAACCAGGATCACTAATTAATGGTGTACCAGCATCACTAATCAACGCTACTGATTCGCCTTTTTGTAGGCGCGATAAGACCGTTTCACAGCGTTGTTGTTCATTATGTTCATGTACCGAAATCATCGGTGTATTGATTGAAAAATGCTGCAATAAATGGCCGCTGTGTCGAGTATCTTCGGCAGCAATGACCGCTACTTCTTTTAAGACTTCAATGGCTCGGGCAGACATGTCCGATAAATTACCAATCGGTGTGGCAACAATATATAAGCTTGCAGTTTGATTTTCGGACACGTTTTAAATCTCAACTATTACAACTAACGCAGTACAAATAACACAGGGTTCTGGTCGTAATATACGCGAACAGGTAAGATGTTGCCTTTAATGTTTTCACATAGATATCAAGCGATGATCCGACATTCATATCGATGGCTATTAATAGCGGCCCTGTTTTTGGTAGTAACAGCATGCCAATCGCCGCTGACTTCAACCACTCAGCCAGATAATACCGCTGATAATCTAGCGACTACCGCTGAGCAATCAGGAGATTATCTTGCAGCGGCTCAACAATATACTGAATTAGCAAAAACCAGCAAAGGTTCGCAACAAGCGTTCTATTATTTACGTGCGGCCTATGCTTATTTTCAAATCAATCAATATGATCAAGTAACAGCTACGTTAGCTTATGTTGATACAACGCTATTGAGTAAGGCACAACAACTTGATGCAGCAATATTACAAGCTAATATTGATTTGTCTAATGCTCAAGCTGAGCAGGCTTTATCCGCCTTAGCGCCGTTTAATTTGAATGATTTTGATGCTGGACAACAACAAACGGCACTCGAACTCAAAATTCGTGCTTATGAAAAAACCCAAAACTGGCTGGAAAAAGCCAATGCTCATATCGCCCTTGAGCCATTATTAAGGGATAACGGCGAGATAGCGGCTAATCAGCAAGGTTTATGGTCCGCGTTAATGGAATTAACGCCTCAGGCTTTGGAATTGTTTAATCCTGGTATCGCACCCTCTGTTGATAGTGGCTGGTTTGCCTTAGCGTATGCTGTACGCACTTATCAAACTAACCCTGACGCGCTTATCGTGGCCATTGAAGACTGGCAACGAAACTATCCTAACCATCCTGCTGATGCAGCCTTATATAAAGAACGTTTAAAAACTGGCACACGCATTCCACAATCTTTAAACGATATTGCAGTTTTACTGCCGGATTCTGGTCCATATGCTGCTGCTGCCGATGCTATTAAACAAGGGATTATTGCAGCGCACTTTAACGCCCAATCAAGCGCTCGTTTACATTTTTTCACCACCGAAACTGATGAGCAATCTGGACAAAGCAATGTTTGGCAACTCTACCAACAGGCAGTTTCAAGCAATGCTAGTTTAGTCATTGGGCCACTGGATAAAACGTCAGTACAAGTTTTGGCTGATGCAGAAGAACTATCTATACCTGTTTTAGCGCTCAACCGTTTAAGCAACCAGGGCCAAAAAGCGAATCTTTTCCAATTTGGTCTTGCACCCGAAGATGATGCCATTTCCGCTGCTAATTTTGCGATTGAGCAAGGCTACCAACGTGCTGTTATTATTTCGCCATCGGGAGATTGGGGTAAACGGGTGGCTGATGCCTTTAACGATCAATGGTTAGATAACGGTGGCATATTACTGAATCAAGCTTTTTATGATGAAAGTCAAAGTGATTTTTCTACCATTATTAAACCTTTACTTGGTTTGGATGCCAGTGCTCAACGCCAACAAAGTTTAAAGCAAACCTTAGGCGTCTCACTCGAATTTGAACCACGTCGTCGTCAAGATATCGATTTTCTTTTCCTTGTAGCTCGTCCTTTAAAAGCCCGACAGTTAATCCCCCAATTGAAATTTCATCGTTCTGGCCAATTACCTGTTATAGCCACTTCACACGCCTATAGTGGTCAAGAAAATAGCCAACAAGATATCGATCTTAATGGTTTGATCATCAATGACATCCCATGGGTATTTGAAGATGTTGCGTTAACTGATCCTAGTTATATCGCTTTAAAAAATGCATCACCACAGCATTTTGATAAATTTATTCGTCTTTATGCGCTGGGTAGTGATGCTTATCGCTTGATACCGCAATTAAATGGCATGAGTCGTTCTTCGGATCTGAAGTTTGCAGGCGCTACGGGTGTTTTATCGATTGATGAAATAGGTCACCTTAACCGTGAAACACGCTGGGCAAAATTTAGTCACGGTAAAATCAAAGCATTGCCACCAAGTTCTCAAACACCAAATCAATAATGAATTCAAATGACATCGGAAGTCAGGCAGAAAATTTAGCGTTACAACATCTAGAACAACAAGGATTAAACCTTGTTAAGCGTAATTATCACTGCCGTGGTGGTGAAATCGATTTGATCATGATGGATAACTTAGCTTTAGTATTTGTTGAAGTGCGTTATCGCAAAACAGCTACGTTTGGCAGTGCGATTGAAAGTGTTAATCAAGCCAAACAAAAGCGCATCATTCACACCGCCCAACAGTTTTTGCAACAGCAGCCTCCACCACATACAATTTGTCGTTTTGACGTAGTTGCCATCTCACCTAAACAACATACCTTTGAAATTACTTGGCTCAAAGATGCCTTTCAACTAAATTAAACAGTAGCCAAGTTTATATTTGCTAGCGATAATAGCCCATCAACTCAATCAGGACGTAACGATGTCAAAACTTAGATTTGTATTACTTTTAATTCCGATCCTTTTATTACAAGCTTGTGCGACTGCGGTAGTCACCAGTACTGATGGCGCAGCTATTGTTCCTGATCGCCGAACTACCGGCTCGATCATTGATGATCAAGGCATCGAATTTAAAGTGTCTTATGAATTTTTTAATGATAAAGAAATTTATGACCAAAGCCATATTAACGTGACTAGTTACAATGGCATCGTATTACTTTCGGGCGAAACATTAACCGAAGATTTAAAACAAAAAGTGACAGCTAAAGTAAAAGCGATACCAAAAGTCCGTCGCATTCATAATGAACTTGTTATCGCCGCCCCGAGCGCATTAACATCTCGCAGTAGTGATACATGGATCACCTCAAAAGTTAAAACTAAACTCACAACTTCTAGTGAAATAGATCCCGTCTATATCAAAGTCGTTACCGAAAATGGTGTGGTTTATTTGATGGGCATCGTTTCGAGAAAAGAAGCCGATCAAGCAGTCAGCATTGTGACCAAATCAGCTGGTGTGCAGCGCGTTGTAAAAATCTTCGAATATAACGATTAAAACTTAATGCACATATCGCCCTTAGTTATTCACTAAGGGCGTTTTTCACGTCGCACTAAAATGGTTTAACAATCGCTAAAATCACCACCACAATTAATACTACAACCGGCAATTCATTAAACCAGCGATAAAATACATGTGAACGCTGGTTATTATCTTCTTTAAATTGTCGTAATAAACGACCACAAAAATGATGATAGCCAAGCAATAGCAGTACCAATAGTAATTTTAGATGTAACCAATGCATAGTAGCTATTGCGTCAACAGAATAAAAACTCAACAGCCAACCGCCAAAAAACAGGGTGGCAATTGCACTCGGTGTCATGATGCCACGATAGAGTTTTCGCTCCATCACTTTGAAACGTTCTTTACCTGCATCGTCCTCACACATCGCGTGATAAACAAACAGTCTTGGCAAATAAAACAAGGCTGCAAACCAAGTCACTACAAAAACAATGTGGAAGGCTTTAACCCATAACATGCTTTATCCACTCCTTCTTTAAAAATTCAGTGTACTATTGAACGGTAAACCATTGCAGAGGTGCTTATGTCCACTGAAAGTCCAGATGAACGGCGTCGCTTTAGTCGTATTCCTTTTCACGTTGCTGCTAATATTCATTCTAACGATGATCAAGAATACCTCAACGTTGAAGTTATTGATGTCTCGTTGAACGGTTTACTTATCGTCAAACCAGAAAACTGGTCAGGCCAGCTTTTTGAGCCTCACAATGTTGATCTATTACTCGAAAATGCCTTGGCTATCATTCATATGAAAGCGTCCGTAGCGCACGTTGATGATACTACGATTGGTTTTATTTGCGACCATATTGATCTCGCCAGCATCAGCCACCTTAAACGCCTAGTTGAACTTAACCTCGGTGATGAAGACTTATTGCAACGTGAGTTATCGGCCTTAATCCACTAATCCGCTTGTTTTAAAGCGTCTATTGCCTCAGATAAATGCTGTACCGGAATTATCTTCATGCCTTTAATTGCTTTTCGTGGTGCATTAGCGCTGGGCACAATCGCATGAGAAAAACCATGTTTTGCAGCATCTTGAATGCGTTCTTCGCCAGCTTGCACTGGACGAATTTCACCTGTTAAACCTACTTCACCAAACAAAACCCAATCACGCGGAATAGGTCGATTTCTCAAACTTGAAATGGTTGCCGCTAATACCGCTAAATCTGCGCCTGTTTCACTTAATTTGACACCACCAACAACGTTGATAAAAACATCCTGATCACTACAGGTAATATCACCATGACGATGTAATATTGCTAATAACATGGCAAGACGATTTTGATCTAAACCTACCGATACTCGTCGTGGATTACCTAAAGGACTATCATCAACCAATGCCTGAACTTCAACCAACATCGGGCGACTACCTTCACGAACTACCGTCACTACACTGCCAGCAACGGCTGCTTCACCACGTGTTAAAAAGATTGCTGAAGGGTTACTGACTTCTTTAAGGCCGAGCTCAGTCATGCCAAACACACCTAGCTCATTTATCGCACCAAAGCGATTTTTAACCGCACGTAAAATTCGAAAACGTGTTGATGAATCACCTTCAAAATACAATACCGTATCAACCATATGTTCTAAAACACGTGGTCCAGCTAATGCACCCTGTTTAGTCACATGACCAACTAAAATCATCGTAGTGCCACTAGACTTTGCAAAGCGTACTAATTGAGCCGCACATTCACGTACTTGGGTTACTGTACCTGGCGCAGACTGTGATAATTCGGTGAACACTGTTTGAATAGAATCAATGACCATTACTTGTGGTTTTTGTTTTTGGGCAATGGCAATCATTTGTTCGGCATGTGTTTCTGCCAACAAATCTAAAGGTGATTGTTCCAGCTGTAACCGCTCTGCTCTCAGCCGTATTTGTTGTAGGGATTCTTCACCACTGATATACAGCGGGCTAATACCGCTTGTTTCAGCCATTATCGCCATCGCTTGTAATAATAAAGTTGACTTACCAATCCCTGGATCGCCACCAATCAATACCACTGATCCTGTCACCAAACCACCGCCTAATACACGATCTAGTTCAGATAAACCTGTTGTCCAGCGCACGGCTTTTTCTGATGACACCTGACTTAGAGGTTGAATTTCACTTTTTTGTTCGCCGGCATAGCCCGCGTGACGGCTAATCGTCATCTGATTAGCGGCACTTGCAGAGTTTTGGACTTCCTCTTCCAAACTATTCCAAGCACCACAATCTGCACAGCGTCCAGCCCATTGCGGAGTCTGGCCGCCACAGTCTTTACAGCGATATAAACGTTTAACTTTGGCCATGATGATATTGCCTTTTCACTCGACCACTTACTTGGCACATTAATTCATAAGGAATAGTGTTTGCTTGTTTAGCCACCCGTTCAATAGGAAGCTGTTTATCGCCCCATAACACGACTTCATCACCAATGTTCACATCAGATCTATCATCTAAATCTATGCAAATCATATCCATAGAAACTCGACCTACTACTTGGGCATGTTTACCATTAATCAAAACCTGACCTACACCTGATAAATGACGGCTATAACCATCACCATAACCAATGCTAACAATGCCAACTGTTTTACTTTCTGAGGCTGTCCAATCACCGCCATAACCTACCTGCTCGCCTTTAGATAATTGCTGTATAGACGTAATCACAGATGTTAATTTCATCACGGGTTTTAAACCAAGATCTGTAGCTGTTTTATCATCGAAAGGGGAAACACCATATAACATCAGTCCCGGTCGCAACCATTGCTGATGACTCTCAGAAATCGACAAAATAGCCGCAGAGTTAGCCATGCTGATCTCTTGTTGCTTATTAGCGCAACTTAACACTTTATCCAGTTGTATTTGATTGCGAGGATCATCAACTAAATCGGCATTAGCAAAATGACTCATCAAACCTATGGGTTCGGCTATTTTTCCACTTCTATTTAAAGCTTCTAAAACCTTTACTACGTTATCTGAAGAAAAACCTAAGCGGTGCATACCCGTTTCAATCATTAACCAACAAAATGTTAATGGTTTGTTTAACTGTGTTGTTTTCAGTAAGTCAATTTGAGATTGATGATGAAAAACTAACGATAAGTCATAGTCAGCTGCAGTTTGCAGATCAGCGGCTTTATTGACACCTTCTAATAAGACTATTTTGTGTTTGATGCCTGCTTGACGTAATTCTAACGCTTCCGATAATCGTGCCACGGCAAATGCGTCACTATCATCTAAAGCTTGAGCAACTTCAATATGACCATGGCCATAAGCATTCGCTTTAATTACGGAGATGACTTGGCTATTTGGAGCGAGTTTTTTTATGTGTTTAAGATTATGTTGTAGCGCAGCAAGATCGATACTGGCAACCGGGTATGCACTCACAATTAGTGCTCGCTATAACTGTCATAATCGTTATAAGCAAAATTTTCAAAACGGGTATATTTACCCTGGAAAGTCAAAGCAACCTTGCCTATAGGACCATTACGCTGTTTGCTGATAATGATTTCGGCTTTGCCTTTTTCTGGCGAATCTTCGTTATAGACTTCATCGCGATAGATAAAAACAATTAAATCGGCATCTTGCTCGATCGCTCCTGATTCACGTAGATCTGACATGATCGGACGTTTGTTAGGGCGCTGCTCAAGGCTACGATTTAACTGAGATAAAGCAATGACAGGAACTTCTAATTCTTTAGCTAATGCTTTTAAAGAACGGGAAATTTCTGATACTTCGGTGGTACGGTTTTCATTACTACCACCACTGCCCTGCATCAACTGAATATAATCGATCACAATTAGACTTAAACCATGCTCACGTTTTAAACGTCGGGCACGCGCACGTAATTCTGTTGACGTAAGTGCTGGTGTATCATCAATAAACAACGGTGCTTCATTCAATAAAGCAATGGCTGACGTTAATCGTGGCCAATCATCATCATTTAAACGTCCTGAACGAAGGCGACTTTGGTCGATTTGGCCTAATGAAGATAACATCCTCATCGCCAAAGCATCTGCCGGCATTTCCATACTAAAGACAGCAACGGGCTCTTTACTTTTTATCGCTGCATTTTCTGCCAAATTCATCGCAAAGGTGGTTTTACCCATCGATGGTCGCCCAGCAACGATAACTAAATCGGCAGGTTGTAAACCTGAGGTTTGTTCATCAAAATCGGTAAAACCCGTTGAAAGTCCAGTGATCGGGCTATCGCTCTCAAACAAGGTATCAATACGATCAACAACCTTGCTTAATACTTCTTTTACTTGAACAAAACCACCACCACGTTTGGCACCCTTCTCCGCAATCTCAAAGACATGTTTTTCGGCAAGATCGAGCATATCCTCACTGCTAAGACCTTCCGGATTAAATGCAACATTTGAGATTGATGAGCCAACTTGAATAAGCTGACGAAGCACTGAACGCTCACGCACGATACCAGCATAAGCTGCAATATTAGCGGCACTTGGTGTATTTCTCGATAGCATGCCTAAATAGGCAAGTTCACCGACCTGATCAAGTTCGCCACGTTTATCATGAAACTCAGCAAGCGTAATAACATCAACGGGAAGAGATTTTTCAAAGAGTTGTGCGATCGCACGAAAAATAAGCTGATGGTCACGGCGATAAAAGTCTTGCTCAACGATTAAGTCAGCAACTTTGTCCCAACTTCCATTATCAAGCATCAATCCACCTAGCACTGATTGCTCGGCTTCGACAGAATGAGGCGGAATTTTAAGTGATTCTGTGGCGGTATCCTTATAAGAGTCTGGATATGTCATATCTTCCACAGTCATCACCTAAGTCATCTGTTTTTTAAATAAATACCATTGGCATAATGGCTAAATCAATTATGCCGTCATAATAAACAATAAATGGAGCCGTGCTTCACACGACTCCATTTTTTATCATTGGTCTTACTATTTACTCGTCTTCTTGTTCTTTTGCAATTGCTTCCGCTTCTTCCAAAGCAACCGCTTTTGCTTTTGACGCTTCAACAGCAGAAGCTTTCGCTTGAATTTCTGCTTCTGATGTTAGTTCAACTTTAACAGTCACAACAACATCTGTGTGCAATTGAATATCAATATTATATTCACCAGTATGACGTAAGGCACCAGTTGGTAAGCGAACTTCCTTAGTCTTAACATCTGCACCAGCTGCATTTAATTGCTCAGCAATATCTGCTGCGCCAACTGAACCAAATAGTTTACCTTCGACACCGGCGTTAGCTAAGATGTTGACATCTCCAGCCGCAACCAATTTTTCTTTGCGTTGTTCCGCTTCAGTCAAAAGTGTTGCCGCAGCAGCTTCAAGATCTGCACGACGTGATTCAAACACTTCTCTGTTTCTCTTGTTTGCAGGCAAAGCTTTACCTGTTGGTACCAAGAAATTACGACCGAAACCAGATTTAACGTTAACTTCGTCGCCTAGGTTACCAAGCTTCTGCATTTTTTCTAGCAAAATTACTTGCATCGTTCTACCCTCATTCGCAGTATATTACTGCTCTTAAAGTTACTCGTATTTATTCAGCTGAATATTTACGAAAATTCATCCACTGTTCCAAAACACCTACCGTTGCCAGTAATACCACCATTTGGGGCATCATCACAACGAGCAGTACATAGACTGCTATTAACCAAAACTTATGTTTTTGTTGTTGCCTTACTAATGCATGAACAATTGCTAGTCCTTGCAAAGTAAAGGCTGTTAAAACCACTGGCAAACAATCCACCAGCAAGCTCAAACTTTCTCGCAACGGTGATATCGCTATCACCATTAACACTATGGTTAGTAATGCTGCTTGTTTTCCCAATTTTAATTGGCAAAACTCGCTGGCAAAACTGCCCGGGTTAAATAACTTAGATTGCCATGCTCTGCCTATTAATAAGCCGAGCATTACATTAACACTAAGTCCCGCAGCCACTAAGCCGGTCATCATGGCCGACAAACTCTCAACTAACTCTTGAGTTTGTGTTTGATCAAGCTGCCAACCTGGCTGCTGACCTAACATCTCAATCAGTGGCATTAATACTTCCTGCCACCACATTGCTGGTTCTGGCAACACTAAATGTGTGCCTAATACCACCAATAGACCTAAACCACATGCTGCTAATAAACTGGCAGCCAGTGAGCGGGTATAACCTAATACCAAGGTAATCACCAATACCGGTAACCAACTTGATAACAAAAACGCTCCAGAGATATAAAACTGTCCCAACAATAAACCCGCAAGTAATGTAAATATTACGGTTGCTGCTGCAACAACTTTTACTCCTTCTTTTGGCCCAATACGTAAGGTAGTGAGCGCAACTACACCACTAGATAAATAACTCAGCGGCGGTAACATTAACGCTGCGAATGAAAGCAATGCAGTGACAACAGCAGCTTGCCATCTTCCTTGCATTGCAAATGTTGCAATTCCACTCAACATGTTTTTGTTACGATTTAATTTTGATTAACTGTTTTGAACAATATCACTCTTAATTACTTATGCATGTCGCAATAAGGAATTAATGCCAAGAAACGCGCACGTTTCACACAAGTAGAAAGCTGACGTTGGTAACGTGCTTTAGTACCAGTGATACGGCTAGGAACAATTTTTCCTGTTTCTGTGATGTAGTTTTTCAGTAGATTTACATCTTTATAATCGATTTGCTTAACACCTTCAGAGGTGAAGCGACAAAATTTTCTACGTCTAAAAAAACGTGCCATTATTATGCTCCTTAAAGGTTAAGCGTCATCGCGACGACGTGGTTTTTCATCTTCATCTTTACGCATCTGTGGAGATGGTTCAGTCACTGCTTCATCAGCATTAACAACAAGATGACGAATTACAGCGTCATTGAAACGGAAAGCAGTTGTTACTTCTTCCAACTGAGTGAATTCACACTCTACGTTCATTAATACGTAGTGTGCTTTGTGTACTTTGTTGATTGGGTATGCCAATTGACGACGACCCCAGTCTTCCAAACGGTGAACAGTACCGCCTTCGCTGGTTAATGTTTGCGAATAACGCTCAATCATTCCAGGCACTTGTTCGCTCTGATCAGGGTGGACCAGAAACACAATTTCGTAATGTCTCATAAGAGCTCCTCACGGTTTAATCAGCCTTATTGAATATTTTCAAAAGGCAAGGAGTTTTACCTGTCACACAGGCAATCCGCAATTTTACGTTATTTTGTTACAGAATCACAAGTTACGTTGACGGCCTGCTTCAAATAAGCAGACACCCGCGGCCACTGATACATTCAAACTTTCAGCACCACCTTGCATCGGTATATATACCACCTGATCACAGTGTTCACGGGTCAAACGACGGATCCCCCGTTCCTCAGCACCAAGGATAATAGCTAACGGTCCTTTCAAATCAACCTCAAATAATGTGACTTCACTATCACCTGATGTGCCCACTAACCACACACCTTTTTGTTGCAGCTCGCGCAAAACCCGCGCTAAATTGGTCACCTGGATAAAAGGTAAACGCTCTGCCGCGCCACTGGACACTTTTAAGGCTGTTGGTGTAATACCTGATGCCCTGTCTTTTGGTGCCACCACGGCATGTGCTCCCGCCGCTTCTGCCGTACGCATACATGCACCCAAATTATGAGGGTCTTGCACGCCATCTAAAATCAATAAAAGTGGCGGTTCTGCTGATTCATCAATTAGCTTAAATAAATCAGATTCATCCAGATTAGCCAAAGGCTTGCAACGCGCAATGCTGCCTTGATGCCGCATATCTGGCGCCATTTCATCCAGTTCTTCCTTGGGGACTTTATTTGGATGCAGACCCTGTTTTTCAGCAGCTTCAATTAGAGCTGAAACACGAGCATCTTGGCGCTCATCTGATAACCAAATTTCGGTAATACGTGATACAGGAACTTCAAGCGCTGCTTGTATCGCATGCAAACCAAAAATCAAATCATTTTGCGGTGAATCATTAAAATCAGATTTCGATGCCTTGCGGCGTTTTGAATGTTTCTGATTCTTGTCTTTCGACGACGGGTTTGACATAAATTTTTACTCGGCGGATTAGTTGACGCCCTGATTTAATGTCATTAGTTATTCGAGACTAAGCTTCAAAAACAAAATAAGCGACATGTACACGGCGACGAGAAAGAGTCATATTATAGCGCTATGAGTTAACGATGTCGGTATAAGCTGCCATTGAGTAATAATATTGCTTCTCTTCATCGCTAATTCCCACCTTAATTTCTGCTCCAAGGCAACGGCATTCTAGATCTTGCTACTGATGATGACTATACTGATTGGTAACCTACTTAATACTAAGAGCTAACTCCATGGAACGAAACTTTATTCCGGTCAATATCGCTTTATTAACCATTTCTGATACCCGTACCAGTGAAAATGATACCTCTGGCAAAGTACTTCGTGAACGCCTATTAGCCGCTGGGCACACGCTTGCTGATCAACAAATTGTGACTGATGATAGGTATCAAATTCGCTCAACTATTTCACAATGGATTGCATCCCCAGATATTCAAGCGGTCATTACCACTGGAGGCACAGGTTTAACAGGTCGTGATGGTACCCCTGAGGCCGTGAAGGTATTACTGGATAAAGAAATCGAAGGCTTTGGAGAGTTGTTTCGACAAATTTCATATCAAGATATCAAAACTTCAACCATACAGTCTCGCGCTTTAGGCGGTGTTGCGAATGGTACTTTTATTTTTTGTCTTCCAGGCTCATCTGGCGCGTGCAAAACAGGCTGGGATGACATTTTGAAAGAACAATTAGATGTACGTCATAAACCGTGTAATTTTGTTGAGTTAATGCCGAGATTACTGGAAAAATGATTTCTGTGGTCTTGTATACCACTGCTGGCTGTCATTTATGTGACTTAGCAAGTGATTTATTATTACAAGCAAACCAAGCTTCGCCATTAACCATTCACTACACTGAAATCGGGGATGATGATGAACTTGTTGCCAAATATGGCACCACCATTCCTGTTGTCGAGTTTGCTAACAGCAGTCAATTAAACTGGCCTTTTACTCTCGACGACATCCTCTCCCAAATTATTAACCAATAACGTTAGCTGAAACATTCCACCTTTTTATGTGTCCATTATGAAAGTGATTCACATGTATAGAGGTGCGCATGATTGTTTTATCACGGTTTTTTGTCTTGTTCTGGCTGTTTTCACCAGTCGTTAATGCAGATGAACTTCCTCCTATTCCTGGAGAACGCTATGACATCGGTGGTTATAAACTACACATCAATTGTTTAGGTAAAGGTAGCCCTACAATCATCATTGACGCCGGACTTGGTGATGATTCCACCGCCTGGCAACAAATTGTTGAACAGTCATCAAAAATTACTAAAACATGCGTCTATGATCGTGCCGGTTATGGTTGGAGTGACTTTGGTCCTAGACCACGCACTAGTCGTCGAATTGCTTCTGAATTGAAGTTATTACTTCAACAAGCGCAAATCCCCCCTCCCTATATTTTAGTCGGTCACTCTTTTGGGGGATACAATATGCGAATTTTCAACGCATTTTATCCAAATAGTGTTTCAGGTTTAGTGCTAATCGATGCCTCCCATGAAGATCAATATGATCGTTTAAATATAAAAATACCTAAAAGTAATAAACGTTTGAGTAGCATCATTTCTCAATCTCCAGCAAGCGTAAAAAAGTTAGCTACAGGCGATAAAAATCAATATTTGCAAGATCGCGCTTTTCATACTGCTCGCTACGAAATTTCATCCTTATATCTAAGCTCACAACAAGTGCAATACAACGATGGCATGTTAACGATTCCGTTAATTGTAATCAGTCGAGGAATAGATGAGTGGGTAGGCAGTGAACATTCTAAACAACGCGAGAAAACATGGATATTATTACAACAAGATCTCACGTATCTATCTCCGATTAGTCAGCATATATTTGCTCATCATAGTGGCCATAATATCCACCAACAACAACCGCAAATTATTGTCGATGCACTTGCAGATGTGACTCATCTGGCCAGAGTCATGAGTTCACCTTAAAAAATCGTTATACTGTGTGCTTTTGCGCGCAGACCTCATGACTGTTCAATTTATAGATACACCTGAAGATTTAGCAACCTTATGCCAACAATTTACCAATAAAGATTGGTTGGCTGTTGATACTGAGTTTCTTCGAGAAAAAACCTACTATCCTCAATTGTGCCTGATTCAAATTGCCAGTGATGATGTCATTGCCTGTGTTGATCCCTTAGCTATTTCCGATCTGACACCGCTACTTGATATTCTCTACAATCCCGATGTAACGGTTGTTTTTCATGCCGCACGACAAGATCTAGAACTACTCTATATGATACGTGGCGAACTGCCACCAAGCTTATTTGATACGCAGCTTGCTGCCACTGTATTAGGTTATGGCGATCAAATTGGTTATGCCAACCTCGTCAAGCAATGTGTGGATGTCGAACTCGACAAAGCACACTCTCGAACAGATTGGACTAAACGACCTCTTGACCCAGCTCAAATTGATTATGCTGCAGATGATGTGCGTTATTTACGTGACGTCTACCATATCTTAAAAGATCAGCTTAACGACAAAAACCGCCAACACTGGTTAGATGACGATTTTGCAACATTATCTAGCTCAGAAACGTATAAATCTAATCCTGAAAATATTTGGCGAAAAGTTAAAGGTGCAGGCCGATTAAAAGGTGTGCAGCTTGCCGTTTTAAAACAGTTAGCCGCTTGGCGTGAAAACCGTGCAGTTAAATCAAATCGTCCTCGCCGTTGGATTTTAAAAGACGAAATAATGATCGACTTGGCTAAATTAGGCCCTGAGACTTTAGATAAAGTTAAACTCATACGTGGGCTCGAAAACAATACTATTGAACGCCATGGAAAAACATTAATTGATGAAATAAAACTTGCTAAAGCTTTACCTAAAGAGTCTTGGCCTGTTCTCAAAAAATTACAACCACTCACTAATCAACAAGATGCACTAATGGATGCGTTGATGTCATTATTACGCAAATATTGTGATCAACAATCTATTGCTCCCGCTGCCGTGGCTAGCCGTAAAGATATTGAAAGCATGGTGCGTGGTGAAACCGACATTCCATTATTACAAGGCTGGCGTAATGAAATCGTCGGTCACTATTTAGAAAAATTCCTTAAAGGTCAGTTAAGCATCACTGCTGATCAACAACAAATTCACACTCAATCACAAGGATGACCTTATGTCAGCTTTAATTTGTGGCTCATTTGCCTACGACACCATTATGGTATTCCCAGACCAATTCAAAAACCACATTTTGCCCGACAAAGTACATATGCTTAACGTCGCATTCCTAGTA
>ENA-ORXI01000661-ORXI01000661.1-sediment-metagenome-genome-assembly--contig:-NODE-661-length-28564-cov-9.919683_pt1 | contig 28564 bp, 27 predicted proteins | sample MGYA00237861_ERZ511468 | MGnify/ENA primary metagenome ERZ511468 (study PRJEB26299, sample SAMN06266213) | sediment metagenome | isolation source: Hudson Canyon methane seep mesocosm | place: USA:Hudson... | reverse complement strand
ATTCTATCAAAAATATATACCCGCTGCCGTAGCAAGCCCAACTAAATGTGTGACCTAGTTCTACAAATTAGACATACGATAACCATGGAATATTTTGTAATGGACAACATGACAAAATTTGTCACTTTATGTCCTTTTTAACAACTTATTTTCTGTATTCAGCTCTTTAATTTTATTTTTACCTCCTTGTCTAACTAACATCATCAGCTTATAAATACATCATGAGCCATGATACATTGTGCCTTACAAGGGATATAGCAGAAAATAAATACAAACAAATACATCTTTTGGCATGCCTGATGCTTTAACTTTTATCGAGAACACTCTCTATCTTAAACTTAAGCAAGGAAACAAAAATTATGAATATTCAAAAATCACAACAAGGTTTTACCTTAATCGAATTAATGATCGTTGTAGCGATCATCGGTATCTTGGCATCGATTGCGTTGCCGGCTTATCAACAATATATTGCAAAAGCAAAATATTCTGAAGTTATTTTAGCCTCATCAGGTGTTAAAACAGCTATTGAAGTTTGTGCACAATCAGGAGCTAATATGGGGCTATGCCTCACTACTACCGATGGTGCTGTTTCGGGGGCTGCTGCTGGAGCAACAATTGGTGATGCTGTTTCTTCTGTAACTGTCACTTCAGGTAGTGCTACTACTATTAATATCAATGTTGGTCCTGCAGCGGTAAATGGTATTACAACAGCAGATGATTTAGATTTAGCTGGTACACTTATTAACGGTGCAGTTAACTGGTCGATTACATCAGCTACATCAGGTTGTTTTACTGCAGGTTATTGTAAATAATAAGTTATAGAGTTAAATATAATCTTAATTTACTCTTAAATTTAGAAAGCCTCTGTAAGAAATTACAGAGGCTTTTTTATGCAAATTAATAAAAGGGAAATACTATGTTTTTAAGTGATAAACAGCAAGTGGTCAATTTTACACTTTTAGTATCAGTTTTTCTTATTGCTCCTTTTTACTTCCATTTTAATATTGGCGGCCTTGGCTTTGATTTGCCATATAATGCTTCAGAATGGATAACAGCTTTATTATTTAGCTCCATCGTTATTTTTTCTCAGGTTAAAGAAAAGTTAATTATTTATAATCGTTCTTTTTTATATTGCTTAGTTTTCCCTACTGTTGTTATTTTTGCTGGTATTACCTCTGATATTCCTCAACATATTGACTGGTTATTTAGACAACTATATATTTTAGGTGGCATTGTTTTCCTCTTTGCATTAATCCAAGCCCACTTATCAGTTAAACAAATTGATAAGTTGCTTTATTGCATTGTTATTGCATGCTTACTACAAAGCATTGTGGCCATTTCTCAGCTACATGAGCTTTCATTTTTAGAAGATATAATCCCTTACAGTCCCAATCGAATTCCGTTCGGAATGCTTCAACAAGTTAATGTATTAGCAAGTTACTTGGTGACAGGGTTAATGATTATTTTATTCTTAATCAGTCGCCCACCTTTTTACTCAGTCCATTTTTTTACTAAAACTTTCTTAGTTATTACTTTTGGGTTGGCTGTTTATATTGTTTTTTCTACAGGATCAAGGGTAGGTATTTTATCTTTCTTTATTGCAACTGTCCTAATGGTCGTTAGTCGTAGAAAACAATTATTTCGGCATGGACATATTTTGCTTCTATTGGTTGTTATTACATTTACTGCAATTTTATCCGCTCAAACTGGTTTGTCAAATGCCTTAGATAAAACTGAAAAAATGACATCTGCTGAATATGGTTCCGCACGTCAGACCTTCTATGCGGTAGCAAAAGAGTTAATCTCAGAAAAGCCTTTATTTGGATTCGGAATTGGCAGTTTTCAACGGGTTTGGGTCGATCAAGTTGCAAAGTTCGCAGTAAATCACCCCAATGCACAAATATCACAAGGCACTGTAAGCCACCCTCATAATGAAGTATTATTTTGGATGATAGAGGGAGGACTTGTTTCTCTTTTTGCTTTGTTAATCGTATTTATTGCAATATGTCATGCTCTTTATCATTGTGGGTTCTCTCGAGGAGGTGCGTATGCTGCATTATTATTACCCATTACATTACATACCCAAGTTGAGTTACCTTTTTACATTTCATCAGTTCATTGGTTTTTATGGTTATATTTGGTTTTTATGGTGTTTAGACATAAATTAATAGTCTCTCACTTTTCTATTAGTCAAATGGCATACTATACAGCTCAAACTGCGATATTTTTGGTTGGCTTAGCTGGGGGAGCAATCATCGTACATGCGAGTATGGCACAGCTTGAAATTGCTAAATATTCATCAGGTAAAGGGGGTGAAGGAGACTTAACTATTGGTTTAAATGATCTGTATTTTAATAGCTATGCTGAAAAACTGATGATGCAAACATTACTTTATTCATCTTTAGAGCAAAAAGATAAAACACATATGCCTACTTTTATAGAATGGGCTGAAGATAGAATTGGTTATAAGCCAGAACAAGGTATGTTTATTATGCTAAGTGATGCTTATGGCTTGAATGAAGATAAAATAAACCAATGTCGTATTTCAAAACGTGGATTAGCCACATATACAAAAAATCAGCGTTTACAAACAACTATTGATAGTTGCAATATACCCATAGACTCTAGTTTTTGATTAAAATTAATTATGACACATGAATTTTAAATTCTCTCATTTAGGCTTTTATTGATTCTAAGCATTTGTATAATGCTGAAATAATTGTCTGTTTTCTAACATCAGCTCTATTCCCCTTAAATACATGCTTATAACTTATTGACTGCCTACCTTTTATCCCATAAGTTATATAAACAGTACCTACTGACTTTAATTCTGAACCACCAGCAGGCCCAGCAATCCCCGTTACAGCAACGGCCAAATCAGCCTCACTGTGAACTAAAGCCCCTTCAACCATTTCATTCGCTACTTCTTCACTCACTGCACCAAAATCATCTAAAGTAGCCTGCTTAACACCCAACATTTGTACTTTAGATAAATTACTATACGTCACAAAGCCCCTATCAAACCAAGCTGAACTTCCAGCTATTTCAGTTATTGCTTGTGCAATGCCTCCACCTGTACAAGACTCGGCTGTTGCAATTTTAAGCCCTTCTGCTTTTAACTTTTCCCCTAACAGGGTAGAAAGCTTAATTATTTGTTTATCCATCATTTACTCAACCTTTTATTTGATAGAATATTGCTATGCCTACAAATAAGAATAGCACCAATCCTCATACTCCTATGATGCAACAATATCTGCGCATCAAATCCCAACATCCCGATACACTAGTTTTTTATCGGATGGGGGATTTTTACGAATTATTTTTTGATGATGCCAGAAAAGCATCAGAACTGCTAGATATTACCCTGACTGCCCGTGGTAAATCTAATGGTGAGCCAATTCCTATGGCTGGATTACCTTATCACGCGGCTGAAGGTTATGTTGCGCGATTAATTAAACAAGGTGAATCTATTGTTTTTTGTGAACAAGTAGGAGACCCTGCAACCAGTAAAGGACCTGTTGAACGCAAAGTGATGCGTACTATCACGCCGGGTACTGTAACAGATGAAGCTTTATTAGAAGACCGTAAAGATAATTTTCTAGTTTCCATTAGTATCTCATCAAATACATACGGCATAGCCTGTTTAGATTTAACTAGCGGTAAATTTGTTTTACAGGAAGTTAAATCAGAAGAACAATTACTCAGTGAAATTGAACGCCTTAATCCTGCTGAATTATTATTTAGTGAAGATCTTTTATTACCCAATGCCTTAAAACAACTGAGTGGTTTATGTAAAAGACCGCCTTGGCATTTTGAATTAGAAAGTGCCACCCAACTTATCTTAAAACAATTCAAAATCCATGACTTAGGTGGGTTTGGCTGCCAGCATTTATCCATCGCCATTTGTGCCGCGGGGTGTTTATTACAATATGTAAAAGATACTCAACAAAGCGCCCTTCCCCATATTCAAGGTATTTCTGTTGAACATACGGATGACAGTATTGCACTTGATGCTTCCAGCCGTAAAAATTTAGAATTAGACTCTCACCCAAGCGGTCAACTTAAATACACTTTATTTGGCGTGCTGGATAAATCATCTACAGCGATGGGAAGCCGCTGTTTAAGACGCTGGATTAATCGCCCTTTACGTTCACATATTGTTTTGAAAGGACGGTATGCTTGCATTAGCAGTTTTCTACAAGATCAATTGTATGAGGGAATTCAAGAAAGTTTACGTCAAGTCGGTGATATTGAGCGTATTAGCTCCCGTATCGCTTTAAAATCAGCACGCCCTCGTGATTTAATTGTATTGCGTAATACTTTAGCTATTTTACCCACCTTACAAAATCAATTAGCGGATACTGATAATCAACATATTGAATCGCTTAAACAACACATTGCTGAACAACCCGAATTATTAATATTACTCCAACAAGCCATTATCGAAAACCCACCTGTTTTGATACGTGATGGCGGTGTTATTGCCGAAGGTTATAATCAAGAACTGGATGACTTACGTAATTTAAGCCAAAATGCCGATCAATTTTTGATTGATATGGAAAACCGAGAAAAAGAAGCAACGGGGATTTCCAATTTAAAAGTTAATTACAATCGCGTTCATGGCTTTTATATAGAAGTGTCTCGCTTACATACTGATAAAGTTCCAGCACATTACACCCGCAAACAAACTTTAAAAAGTGTTGAACGTTATATTACTGAAGACCTTAAGGCCTTTGAAGATAAAGTACTCAGTGCCCGTGAAAAGTCACTATCATTTGAAAAATCTTTATATGAAGATTTACTTTCCCGTATTACCGAATCTTTAGCTCCATTACAGCAATGCGCGGCTGCTTTAGCTGAATTAGATGTATTAATAACTTTTGCTGAACGTGCTGATACGCTTAATTTATCTCAACCTATTTTATCTAACAAACCAGGTATTGAGATTGAAGCTGGCCGTCATTTAGTCGTTGAACAAGTCTCTGATATTCCCTTTGTAGCCAATGATGTTAGCTTTAATAATCAACGAAAAATGCTGATTATTACAGGGCCCAATATGGGGGGTAAATCAACTTATATGCGTCAAACAGCTTTGATTACTTTAATGTTGCATATTGGCTGTTTTGTACCTGCAAAATCAGTGACCTGTGGCCCTATTGATAAAATCTTTACCCGTATAGGGGCTTCAGATGATTTAGCCAGTGGCCGATCCACTTTTATGGTTGAAATGTCTGAAACGGCAAATATACTTCATAATGCAACGGCTAACAGTCTTATATTAATGGATGAAATCGGTCGAGGTACTAGTACTTTTGATGGCCTTTCATTAGCTTGGGCTTGTGCTGTACATTTAGCCAAACAGACAAAAGCATTTACTTTATTTGCCACCCATTATTTTGAACTTACTTCATTACCCGAAGAATATAAAAACATTCAAAACGTACATTTAGATGCTATGGAACATGGTGATAAAATTGTATTTTTGCATTCAGTTAAAGATGGGCCAGCCAGCCAAAGTTATGGCTTGCAAGTGGCTTCATTAGCAGGGGTACCTAGCGCAGTGATTGATAATGCAAAAACCAAGTTACAGTCATTAGAAGACAGTGCTTATATTGATCAACAACAAGATGCAGGCACGAATCAATTAGATTTATTTTCTACTAAAGAATGTCATCCAGCCGTTTGTCTTTTAGAAGAGATATCACCTGATAATTTAAGCCCTAGAGAAGCCTTAGATATACTTTACAAACTAAAAGGATTTGTGTAGGGAACCTCAGATCAAGTCCAATTAGTTTTAACTTGCTAAAACTGCCGATATTTTCCACGAAGATCGGCGCAATAGAACGACTATTACTTCTCACTTCGTGAAAAATAGCGACAGTTTTTTCTGCGCTAAATTCTAACCAACTTAATCAGAGGTTCCTTAAAGTAACAGGAATAATACAAGCTAAAAGGTTTCTTGAAATGGTCTAAGATCTAATTCATGAGTCCAGGCACTTGGGTGTTGACAATGAAGTGACCAGTAAGTTTCTGCAATAGCTTCCAGCTTCAACAAGCCCTGCTCGCCTTTGGAATTATAATATTCTGGAAACTGTTGAGCAGCACGATCACCATTAATTACCCCATCGATAATAGCATGCACAACATGAATACCTTCAGGAGAAAACTCTCTGGCCAGCCCTTGAGCTAGTGCCCTTAATGCTGCTTTGGCAGATGAAAAAGCTGTAAATGGAGGTTTTGCACGTAAAGAAGCAGTTGCACCAGTAAAAAATAATGTACCTTTCTGGTTACGCCGCATACAAGCAATTGCTTCTTTTGCAAACAAAAATGCCCCCAGACAGTTTTGCTGCCATAACAGAGCAAAGGTTTCTGACTCTGTCTCCAAAATAGGTGATGGAATATTGCTGTCTACATTGTAGACAGCAATTTGCAATGCACAATGGTTATACTGAATAACTTCAAACAAATGACTCATATCATGTTCTCGAGTAGCATCGGCAACCACACAGGTCACTTTGCCACCTTTTTTCAGAATACTATCAGCCACTCGTCGTAGTTTTCCCTCACTACGTCCTGCGATAAAGACATGAAAGCCTTCAGCAGAAAATCGTTTTGCGAGTGTAGCGCCCAGCCCCCGTTCGGGCCCTACACCGAGAATAACAGCTGCACATTGTTCAGTCATTATTATACTTTACCAGCTTCTGTTGCTTCAGGCACTTCAATCAGACTACCTGTTTTAACGTCATATATATACCCATAGACTGGAATATCAGTTGGTACTAAAGCACTAGTTTTAATTCTGATAACATCTTCAGTGACACTTTCAGCCTGATCTTTAATCGTTAGCCAATTAATATATTTACCTTCTGTTGATCCTGAACCATCACAACAATCATGCCAGCCATCGGCATCTACTGATGCTGTTTTCAAACTACTACTCAACAAATCTTTCATAATATCGTTGTTAAAGGTTTCCATACCACAGTCAGTATGATGAATCACAAACCACTCTCGGGTACCCAGTAATTTATATGAAATAACCAAAGAACGAATAGCATCATCGCTGGCACGGCCACCTGCATTACGAATAACATGGGCATCACCTTCTGCTAGACCTGCATACTTTGCTGGATCAAGCCTGGCATCCATACAGGTAAGAATAGCAAACTGACGACCTGGAGGCATAGGTAAATCACCTTTATCAAAGTCGTTACTGTATTCACGGTTTGCTAGTAAAACCTCATTAAGTACTTTTGACATTGTTGACCTCTTTTATTGTGTAATTATTTTTTTGAATTGTATTTATTTTCTGCCGAAAATAAGCGAAAAATTATTAGCTGGCATATCAATCTGTTCTTTTAATTCCAAGCCATGTTTCTCAGCCGCTGCTTTTAAATCAGAGACATCCTTTAAGCCCCATTCAGAAACACCAGCAGAACTTAAGGTATTGTGAAATTCTTCATTAGATTCTGTGGTAAATCCCCCTTCTACTTGAAAGGGACCATAAATTAATAAAAAACCATCATCAGCTAATAAATGTTCAGCACATTGCATCATGCCGTCAGCTATCGAAATAGGAGCAACCTGGAAAATATTAATACAAAAAATACATGAAAATGAATTAGGTGTGCCCGCATTAAACCAAGTTTTAGGATCTGTTAAATCTAGGTGAACGGGATCCGCAATATTATCGTTTCCGTGTTCAAGACTCAGTTTTTTGATATTGTCAAAAACTTCTGTATCTTTATCAGAAGGAAAAAAGTGCAAATGATTAAAATGTGGCGCAAAAAAGTTCATATGCATACCACTGCCACTGGCCATTTCCAGCACTCGACCGGGATCTCTGGATAATTTTTCCTTAAACACCCCAAGAATGGGTTCACGATTACGGTTTCCCGCCCAAGCAACGTACTCACTTAGCGGATGTGGATCTAAAGCTGGTTTATCATCACTCATAATAAAATCTCATTTGTTTATTGGCATTGTTTTTTATAATTTTAAGAATATGAATAAAAACTCTTTATCAACAATTAGTGTTCACAAAGCGACACTCCAAATTCATACTCTACCTTCGATAAGAGCATATTCCATGCCGACTTCACATACCAATAAAACACTATAAAAACAATAGGTTATAATTTACCTTTACTTATCAATTGAACTTATGCTTCAATTAGTGAAAAACAACTTCACACTTTAGCTATGAATAACACCTCCCTTTCTGATTTAAATCCCGAACTTTTTTTGCAAACCTTTGTACTTGAACTGATGCATGCCAGTGAACAATTAGGACAAGAGCAATGTCAGCAATTAATTGAACAAATTGCCCAAACTGCCGGGTGTTTTTTTGAAGAAGTTTACCGATCCGATAAAATTAAAAAAGAAACCAAATTAGGGGTAGAAAGCTATATCGAATTGATTTTAGGGCTTAAAAATAATATTGGTGGAAAGTTTTCATTGTCTTCAAGCAATCAAGACTGCATTTCTGTCTGTAATAGTCGCTGCCCCTTTGGTGAGAAAGTAGTCAATTCTCCAGAATTATGCGGTATGACATCCAGTGTGTTTGGCGGTATTGCTGCGCGTAACTTTGGCTATGCCAAAGTTGAAATAGCTAAAAGCATTGCCAGACATGATGGCTGTTGTGAAGTTTATATTCACCTTAACCCTGAATCCGCAAAAAGCAAACAAGGTATCGAGTATCGAGATAACTGGAGTAGAAATTCAGAACAGAAAGATTTTGATGCACTTCATTCCAAAATAGAAGAAAGCATGCTGACACTCTGGCGCAAACAAAGTAAAAAACCAGCAAAAAAACATCAACTGCCGATTATTATTGCTCATTCCGAAGAAATGAAAAGAGTATTGCAAGCCATTGAGGTCGTTGCACCAACCTCTGCAACTATATTAATTCAGGGGCAAACAGGCGTTGGAAAAGAACTTGTTGCCAGAGCCATACATGCCATGAGTGAGCGCTGCAACAAACCCTTTGTCCCCATTAATTGCGGAGCTATTCCAGAAACTTTATTAGAAAGCGCCTTGTTTGGCCATGAAAAAGGCGCTTTCACAGGGGCAATAGAAGTTCATCAAGGTTTTTTTGAAAGAGCTGAAGGAGGAACCTTGTTTTTAGATGAAGTAGATTCTTTATCTCCAGCAGCCCAAACCCGTTTACTTAGGGTTATTCAAGAAGGTGAGCTAGAAAGAGTTGGAGGAAAACAAACCATTCAAGTCGATCTTCGGATTATTTCTGCAACTAATGTCAACCTTCAAAGCAAAGTTAATGAAGGTACTTTTCGTAAGGACTTGTATTACCGAGTGAATGTAGTAGAAATTGCAATCCCTTCACTTAATGAAAGGCCTAGTGACTTACCGGCATTAGTACAGTTAATTCTACAAAGAATGAGTCAGAAACATAACAAAACAGTTGAATCAGTCAGCCGTGAAGTGATGCAAAAAATTCGTGCTTATCACTGGCCTGGCAATGTTCGTGAATTAGAAAATACTTTAGAACGCAGCCTGTTATTTACTAAAGGCCAGGAAATAACAGAGTTAAAGTTAGACCGGCCTTTATCAAAATCCCAGACTATCAATTGGAAACAACTGAAAGAACAAGCCATTACAGATGTGGAACAAACATTTTTAAAAAACTCATTACAGCAGTATCAGGGAAGTATCAAAGAAATAGCAAGCTGTATGGAGATCTCTACTCGGGCTGTTTATAATAAGTTAAAAAAGTATCAAATTAATCCAGATGATTATAGAAACTAAATAAATCTGAAGCGACCATTATGTACTAACCCATTTGAGATCTCTTAGCCGTTAGATACTGAGTATCCATTAGCATTTTGCTAACATCTACTTCTGTCATCGGTTTTGAAAATAGATAACCTTGCATGGCATAACAGTTTATATCACGTAAATAGCTGGCTTGTGTTTCTCGTTCAACACCCATGGCTACAACAGATTTATTTAAACTATCAGCCAGACTAATAATCGCTCTGACAACAGAAGTTTCATCGTAATGACTACCTAGTTGACGAACAAATTCAGCATCAATTTTAAATTCATCTATTGGTAATTGTTGCAAATAATTCAATGAGGTATAACCCGTACCAAAATTATCTACCGCTATTTGTATGCCTTTTTCATGCAATTGATTGAGTACTTTCTCCATGTCTTTAAAATTCTGCATAATTTCATTTTCTGAAATTTCAAAAATAAGAAAATTAGGGGAAAGATCTAAGTCCTGCAAAGATTGTTCAATAAAGTGATTGAAGTTATGCTGACGTAACCTGAAACCAGAAATATTCAATGAGACTTTTAATTCAGCTATTCCCTCTGCTTTCCATTTTGCATAATGCCGACAGATTTCAGTAAAAGCCCACTCTTCTAAACCCTGAATTAATCCAGATTCCTCTGCTAAAGGAATAAAAATTTCGGGCGAAATCATTCTATTTTCAGCATTTTGCCAGCGCAATAAAGCCTCTACAGCAATAATACGACGCTGCATGTCCACTTGAGGCTGATAATAAATCTGCAATTCTCCATGTTCAACCGCTTCTTTAAGCTGTCTTTTCATTAATACCCTGCTATTCACACTTTGCATGTTTTCCTTATGCATTTGTGGCATAAAAAAGCAGTATTTATTCCGCCCAGAGTGCTTGGAATGATACATAGCGATATCAGCAAATTGTTTTAATTGCTCTTTGCTTTGACTGTGCTCAGGATACAGACTGATTCCAATACTACTGGAAACAGTTAACTCATGTTCTTTACAAAAGAAAGGTTCTGAAAATGCAGTCAACATTTTTTGTGCAACTAATTCAACATCTGTGCCCTTGTCTACTGCGTTTAAAATCAGTGTAAACTCATCCCCCCCAATTCTACATAGCATGTCACCTTCACGAACAACACCTTTCATTCGTTTAGTGACAGCAATCAACAACTCATCCCCAATATCATGCCCAAGGGTGTCATTAATCGCTTTAAAATGATCCAGATCAAAATACATGACTGCAACTTTTTCCCCTGCTCGTTGTGCATGTATTAGTTCAAGTTGCAGCCGATCATCAAATAACATTCTATTTGCCAAACCTGTCAGAGTGTCATGGGTGGCCTGATGTTGAAGTTTTTTATTAAGTATTATTAATTCTGAAGTACGTTCAGCGACATTTTTTTCCATCAATCTGTCTTTACGCTGTATTTCATCCAGCATTTCATTAAAACTATGTGTTAAATCACCAATTTCATCTTTAGATTGAATCTCAGCTCTAACAGTATAATTACTTAAGTGTGTGATTTTATTTGCCGTCTTTGTCAGTTTTAAAATAGGGGCAGTTATTCGTTTTAACAAAAAATTAGACAATAACATTGTTAAACACATTGAAAAGAACGAAACCAAAAGTGTAATAAAAACATAATGCAGATTATTGCGATACAAGTTATTTAAACTCGCAGCAATATGAACAGTAGCAATATTCTCACCTTTATAATGAATATCATGCTTAATCAAAATGCGCATTCGCAACCACTTAACCAAAGGGATAAAGGTATCATTTGAATTAACATCATTACTGGGGTTCAAATTATTATAAACAGCAAATGTAGTTGAAGCATTAGTTGTAATTTTCGCATGTTCGATCATGCTATCTACCTTTAATGCAGCCAAAATCTCTTCAGCAGCTACTGAGTCATCAAAAACAACAGCAGTTAAACTATTGTTAGCAATGATTTCTGCTTGTATGGTCAAGCGATCATTTAATTTTGACCATTCATTTTCAGAATTTAGGTAAATAAACAGAACTAAAACTAAAAACAAAGAGAATCCAACGGCAAATGAGGTCACTATCAACAATTTATTCTTTATCGAAACAGAATAATTCTGACGAAATAACTTAATCATCATTCGCTTCCCTCCATCTGTTTTACTATTTTTAATAGCCTTAACAGTTTTGAGCTTACCTTTAACCCGGCTTGATTGACTGCATATAAATTAGCCTTCATCCTGACTTTGCCATGATCTATATAAAATTCAATCATGCCGCCTCGTTCAGCAAAGTCAGTTTGACTACTTAAGGTAAAAACGGGAGTGTTTACTAGTGATAAATCAACTTTATCATGTGAAATATAAAGAAAATTACACTCTGAAGTTAATGTTTCAGATGGATAGTTGATAATCTCAACTTGCCTATTTAATATAGCATCAAGTTTTATCTGTTTTAATTGAATGGCAACTTTATCAGTCGAATCAATACAAATTTTGAATGTTTTTTTCTTTGCTATATCTGGCCAAACAATAAAATCAGCCAAACGAGTAATGTACAAAGCTTTCAGTTTATATTCCATTTCAGTTTCTGACGCTACAGTCACTGAACTGGAAACAAACACCATCAATAGAATAAGAAACAGCTTTTTCATAGCATATTGACTCATTCAACAACACCCACAAGTTTCGACTTCTGGAGTTTTATTAGCACTGCCCTGTTCGCAATACTGTCACCAAACCAGGCAAAACAGAAGAGGTAAAACACTGCAATTAGAAATGACATACTAAATAACATTATTTAAAACTCATAAGACAGCTTTAACCTAAGCTCACGAGTGCTACCAGGTAAGGCAGGATGCCCACCATTAACTAATTGCACATATTCATACTGAGTATTAAAGACATCATAAACGCCCAAGCCTATATCCAACCCTTTAAGTGCAGCATCTTGATAACGTAAGTATGTATTGTAAACCCATACAGGGTCATGATGAACCAAAGTACTACCGCTATAACCATAACGGTCACTAGAAAAAACAAGAGTATGGTTAAACGATAATGAGTTAGTCACTGGAAAAGTATGATTAAGCGAAGCCTTATGTGTTGGGAAGCTAATATTCATTCTTTCATGTATCACACTTCCATTTGAATCTACTGCTTTAAAAGTACTAGAGGAATCTTCTAGTGCTTGATACATAGCATAATTAAGCTTCACATGCCCCCAATTACGATTCTGATAACTCAGCATGGCTTCTGCTCCCCAGGTAGAAAGCTCATCGGAGTTCTGGTAGAAATCATCTTTATTCACATCTAAAGAATAAACAAAAAAATCATTAATTTCATTGTAAAAGAAATTAACCGTTGCCGCTAAATTACGCTGAAATTGATAACCTAATTCAACTTCGTAACTGTATGTTTTTTCTGGTGTAAGCTGTGCAATTTGTTGATTAGCAGAATGGCTTTGATTGTATTCAGCATTTAGTTGAAAATTACCACCAGTAGGCGCATGAAAGGCTTGACTATACAAAGCCTTGTAGTGAAATTTACCAATTTTTTTAGTCAATGCTATACGAGGTGAAATATTAGCCTTATATTCACTGTACCAATCGAAACGCAATCCACCTAAAATATTAGCCCATTTTGTTTTATAGACAGCCTCAGCATAAGCACTGTAATTTGCAAACATAGGTAACTCACCGATAAAATCAGACTTATTATGTTGGTAATCTTCAAATTGAAAACTATTTCCAACAACCAGGTAATGTCCCTCTTCTGAGGAAAAGCTGCTTTTAATATCAAACTTATAATGATCTAGTGATACTTTTTCTCTCAGTAGATCTGGACGATCATCCTCGTAAATCCTTTCCCTTTTCCATGGCGTTTGATGGGAATAATCAAAACCAGTATCAATTTTTACCTCCTCATTGATCTCATATTGGTAGGCTAATTTTGCTGCATATGTAGTAAAGGTATTCCGTGTAAATCGATCAGGTGCTGTCATTGTGTCAGAAAAAGAATCTCGACTATCTACAGTATACTCATCAACTAACAGATGTAGATTTAAAGCTTTATAACGCGCATGGAATTTGCCAAACAGAGAATTAATCTCATTGTCATCTACCATATTAAATGAGTTACCTTGAGAATCATGGTAGATACGATCACTGCGATGACTTTCATTAAATTTACCGTAAAAACTTGTTTCAAAGTCATCCCATTGCTTACCCGCCGTAACAACAGTATTTTTAGTGGCTTCGCCATGTTCAAATCGAGCATAATTACCACTAACCACTCCGCCATCAAGCTGATGCCCTTTTTTGGTAATAATATTAATGACACCAAGTTCAGCAAAATTGCCATGTAGAATGGAGCCAGGACCTCGCACAATTTCTATTCGATCAATCTGTTCAACTGGAAAATGACTACCAAACACCGTTGTACCAAAACGTTGTTCAGTCAAAATCATACCATCGATCAATACAGACAATTTGCCTTCATCAGCTTGCACACCCCGCACGCCTAACCCAACGGTATTATTGACTATACTGCCAAAATTAAAACCAGGTATTAACTCCAAGGCATCCATCAAATCCCTGGCACCCATATTTAACAGCTCTTCACCACTAATCGTACTAACAATACTAGCTGCGCTCTGGGTACAATCAGCTTGCTGTGATGCACTCATAAAAACGGGCACTTCCATCAACTCAGCTAATTGAAAGTTTTCTACATTTTCTTCAGGCTTAGAAAACTCTTCACAAGCAAGTTTTTCCAAGGCAAAGCTATCATATGAAAACGAAAACAATACATATATGATTGTAATCTTTAGACTACCTGAAATTAAATTTACAATTCCCATTCTCAAAATAATTAACTCAAGGTTCAATTAAAAATGCCTTAAAATATAAAAGGTCTTGCTAGAGAAACATTTAAACAATATAAGCACAATATCATAAAAAAAACATTCCCAATAGATTGGCGTTTTATTTTTTTGAAGTCCTTTAACTACAAAGTTGTATTAGCGTTACTTAAACTAATACATTACCAAACTGACTAGCCAATGTTTTAGAATTAAAAATATAAAAACATTTTAGAGTTTGTTACTATCATTTCCTTAACTTTCTCTTTAAAAGACATTAAAAATTATGGAAATTTTATTAATAGGTGCTGTTGCCTGTATGACAGCTTTAATAGTATCAGCATGGTTGATGACATTTGCTCGGTGGTTTCCAGTCAAAGGGCTTGATGAAAAAATTACAGATTATAAAACCATGATCAGAGCTCATGTTGATTATGCTTTGATGGCCTTATTTAATTTAGGTTTTTATGGTTCTGGAGTTGAATTACCCGTGTTTGCTTGTTGGTGTGTTGCTATAGGTGGGTTTACAAATCCTAGTGTTTTTGTTGTTGCAAGCTTTGACCCTGATTTTTGGAATAAAAAGATGTGGCGAGTTCTTACTGCGATTAGCTTTATTATTACCACAATTGGCTTTGCTGGGGTTGGTATTACTTTTATCCAGTATGCATTACAAAGTTAGAACATGTTCACCCCTGGTTTAGAGAATTTAAAACATCCTTGTTTTTAATTCTCTCTGAATAACTGATAGTTATTATTCGAAACTGACTGAACCAACATTAGCTGAGTTGCCTTTGCCAATGGCAATCGCAGCATTGCCTTTGTTTAGTGATTTATTTAAAACAATACTTTTATTTACTTTTGAATCTCTTATAGATACAGATCCAACATTAGCTACATTACCTTTACCAATGGCAATCGCTGCATTGCCTTTGTTTAAAGACTTGTTAAGAATAATGCTTTTGTTCACTTTTGAACCTTTAAGTGATACTGAACCTACGTTAGCCGCATTGCCTTTACCTATGGCAATGGCTGCATTACCTTTATTTAACGATTTATTAAGAATAATACTTTTATTCACCTTCGATTCTGCCATTGCGTTAAATGAAAGAACTGAAGCGATTGCGAAGACTGCGATTGATGTAAAAGTTTTCATGATAGTGACCCTTTAATTGTTTAAGAAATAATGTTTTTTAAAAACATGGGTCTATGATACAAACTGGGAAAAAATATAGGTGTGAGCTGATTACCTTGGTTTTGTGACTTATTCACAGGGTCTAAAAAATATAAAAAACATGGTTATATACAAACCACAGGTTGATTAAAAAACAAGGATTTGTAGGGCGGACTTCAGTCCGCCATATAGGCAGTTTATGACAGTCATTGCGGACTGAAGTCCGCCCTACAATTTTTTACCTGTGGTTAGTTGATAGCCATAAAAAAGTTACTTAAAATCTAAAAGTCTATTATTATCACGCCCATTAAATTGCAAATCAATTCGAGTACCACCAATACTCGATTCTAATAGAAATAACTTCACTCCATGTAATTCTGCAATTTCTTTAACAATTGCTAACCCTAATCCACAACCATCACTTGAGTTACCCGGAATACGATAAAAACGTTCAAAAATCTTATCTCTTTCAAACTCTGGTATACCTGGCCCATTATCTTCAACACTTAAACAAATAAAAGAGTCTTTGCTTAATTTCACTATTATATTGCCCTGTTTATAACCATAAGCAATGGCGTTATCTAATAAATTAGCAAGTAATTCTGCCAATAAAACACTATCTGCCATAACAAAATATGATTGATCTGTAGCCTCAAAGCTTATCTCGATCTCTTTTTCTAAAGCTTTCGGAACCCATTCAATACACACTTCTTTGGCTAAAGAGTATAAATCAACTTTTTCCATCTGATGACAACCTTCAATAGGACTGGAACGCGCCAATACCAATAGCTGGTTGATCATATGGGAAGCTCTATCCGCACTATTTTCTATTTGTGATAAAGCAGGACGCATATTCACTATATTTTCTTCACGCTGAGCTCGCTCTGCCTGTAATTTAAGCCCTGCCAAAGGGGTGCGTAATTGATGTGCCGCATTAGTAATAAACCGCTGCTGGGAATTAATAGCCGCAGATAACTTATCTAATAAATTATTAATCGTATCGGTTAAAGATTTTACTTCTGCAAATACATCGGTTTCAGGAATAGGGCTTAAATCACTTGGTGAGCGCTGTGAGATATCATTAGCCAATTTATGCAAAGGAGCAAGTCCGTGGTTTATGGCTTCAAAAATAAGTAGACTGATAAACAGGGTTAATACTATTTGCGGAATTAAATCAGCCAGCAATATATCAACCATCATACCCTGTCGTTTATTTAAAGTCTCGGCAACATGGATATAAACCTTTTCTGGCAGCATATCTGGAACCTGCAGAGAAACCATACGAATAGCTTCATCATCAATCATTGCTAATGAATAAACAGGCTGACCCGTCTTTATAGATGATAATAAGGTAGGTAATTGTATGTCGCCAGCTAGTAATTTATCGGCTTCTGTATTAATTTTAAAAAAAGTCGTATCAATATCATCCCATTTAAATATTTCCAATGCTGTGGCTGACAACTCTACAGAAATAATATTATCTTTAACCTTAACTTCTTGTACCAGTGAACGAGCTGAATCGAGCAACCAACGGTCATAGGTTTTTTCAACATAATGTAAAGTAACAAAATAAGACAATGCCGTTTCTAAAACAATAAATATAACAACGGGAATAATCAACCGATAGGCTATTGCTGATTTTAAACTGCTAACTTTATTCATTTGATTTATTTTCCAATAAATAGCCTAAACCTCGAAGTGTTCTAATACCTACATGGAATGGTTCAATACGCTTTCTAATGCGATGAACATAAACTTCAATAGCATTATCTGCCAACGCATCGCCCTGCAATGATAAATGTTGTGCTATTTTATCTTTACTGATGACTCGCCCCTTCTGCATCATCAACACCTCTAATACGGCTAACTCTCGTGCAGATAATGTCAGTAATTCCCCATTAGCAATTATTTGATGATTACGGGTATCTAACTGTAAACTTCCAACTTCAATAATATGATTAAAGCCGCCATAACAACGCCTGACCAAAGCATGTAGTCGTGCTTCCAACTCCCTTAGTTCAAATGGTTTGGTCATATAATCATCCGCACCTTGACTAATTCCATCAATACGATCATTCATATCATCACGCGCAGTCAGGATCATAATGGGTAATGATAGTTTCTGATTACGTAATCTACGTAATAGTTGCAGGCCATCCATATCGGGTAAGCCCAAATCCAGAATGATCAAATCAAACCCCTGGGCTTTCAATAAGTGCTCGGCATAAGCCCCTTTTGTAGCTCCTGTTACGCAATAACCGCTATTTGAAAGCGTATGGGTAAGACCATCGGCGAGAACCTCGTCATCTTCTATTAATAAAATATTCATTGGCTTGAAAGGTTATTGAAAGTTTCAGTTCCTATAATAACAGCTACTTGATGCGCTACGACAACAAGGATGCTTATCAATACTTACAGCCAGGGATGGGCTTTTTTTAATTTTAAACGAGGCTTTAACAATGGGTGTTATTTTTGGAATAATTAATATTATAGTTGCCGTCTGGTTTTTCTCATCTGCAGCTTCTGTAAAAAAACAAGCGTTGATGTGGGCAGCTATTGGCGGCATTTCTTTTCTTTTCTTCAAGTTTTTTGGTTATTCAATGATCGGATTACTACAAGGATCACTAGATCAAGCTATTCTTAGTGATCTAGTAGATCAAGGTTATACCGCAACTGAGAACTCAGCAGGTGAACTTTCCAGTGAAACATCTGATGAACAATCAATTGTCACAGGTATTTTTTATGAGTTTTTCCCTTTGATTGTAGCTTTACTGGGTGTTTCTTTTATACGAGCAAAATTTATTTTAGGAATGGGGTTTATTGCTTCATTAATGCATAAAACTACTTTAAAAATTAAAACTCACGATACACAGACGGTTGCCCCCATTTCATCACCTAACTTGACGGGGACAGTATCGAGTTGGTGGCATAAAGTAAGAAAAAGCTAAAGTCATTTACTTAACGATAAATGGGGTTAAACTTTCATGGTTATTAACAATTCTCAAGTCATACAATTTAATGCTTGTATCCTGTTTGTTTTTAAGATTGTTGGCTACTGGGATGCTGCCGACCACACGAATGTGTTAACGTGGTATCTTGAAAGCCAAATTGGATGTAAGCAGCAATCAGTTAACAGTCATATTTACTTTTAAAAAACAGACTAACAATCCCTTTTCAGGGGTAGATGAGTCATAAGCAGTATCAATACAATCTCAATGCATGTTATGCATTATCTTTTTTGACTTATTTAAAGGGTCTCTGATCAAGTCTTTCATTACTTGATCACTGACCCCTTAAATCCAGTAATTTACTAAAGGAACTTATGTCTATTCACAGTTATTTATTGAGTGGTAGCAATTTTAAAAAAGCACAGCAATTAACTCTTGATGCACGACAAGAAAAGGGCGAAAAGGCTGAGCAATTATTTCACCAAGCCTTGACTCGTTTTGCTGCTGTTTCTGAGTCATATTCTCAATATGCCGATGCCCTTTATTATTGGGGGTTTGCACTTTTTCATCAAGCGCAAACGAAATCACCCAATGAGAAAATTAAGATTTTTGAAGCGGCTATTAGTAAATTTTCCAGTTGCCAATCTATTAGCCCTAATCATTTAGGAGCAGCAGTAGATGGAGGCGTAGCACTATTAGGCCTGGCTAAATCTAAAAAAGTGAATTTAGAAGACGAGCTATATCTCAAAGCAAAGGATTCATTTGAATTAGCAGAGACGATTCAATCGGGTTCCGCTTCTTATAACCTGGCCTGCATGTATGCTATACAAAATAAGGGGGATGCATGTTTAAAAGCATTAAATAACGCCCGAGAATATGGATTAGTCCCCAGTGAAGAAAACATTATCAATGATGATGACTTGCAAAATATTAAAAATTTACCCTGGTTTGCTGAATATATAAAATCCTTAACTATCGTAGAGGAGGAAATACAAGAAGTCGATATTGATGAAAGTCTCGAAAACAAGGACAGTTAACTATGGATCACCTGAAAAGACTATTTGATAACAATTTAGCCTGGGCTGAAAATAAAAAACGAAACAACCCAGACTTTTTCTCAGATTTATCTAAACAACAATCTCCAGAATATTTATGGATTGGCTGCTCAGATAGTCGTGTAGTCTCTGAACAATTAGTAGGCTTACAACCAGGTGAGTTATTTGTTCACCGAAATATTGCAAATGTAGTGGTACCTACAGACTTAAACTGCTTATCTGTTATTCAGTTTGCAGTTGAAGTCTTAAAGGTAAAACATATCATTGTTTGTGGCCACTATGGTTGTGGTGGTGTTCAAGCCTCTATGCAATCGATAGAACATGGATTAATTGATAACTGGCTTTGCCATATTAAAAGTGTTCATCAAAAAAATGAAGAAGAACTTTTATCAATTAACGATAAAACAGATCGACTTAACAGGCTATGTGAACTGAATGTAATCGAACAAGTAAACAATATATCTCATACCACTGTTGTACAAAGAGCCTGGCGTAATAATAAAGAACTGAGTGTTCATGGTTGTATATACACCTTACACTCTGGAATTCTTAAAGATCTAAATGTACGTTATTCTGAAATTAATCATACAAATGACATCTACCGGTTAAAAGAAGCTAAAAAACCCATTTATACCACTCAATAAATAGTGATGAAAGCTTGAGTAATCAAGCACCAACTTACTAACACTAAATTTGGTTGGCTCCCGAGGTTTTCTGAAACCAGCAGTCTACAGGCATAAAAACCCCATATTAATTCACATTAATATGGGGTTCAAATTCTGGGATAAAGACCTGTCCATAAACTATTTTTTTCAAAAGTATTACACGCCATGACTTTAATCATTCCAACTCCTTTTGGTCACAGAGATATGCTGAGCGATAAAAATAAAAACTGACTACTGAACACAATAACTTTGATGATGAATTTGTTAGTAAGGGTCGGTTATTTAGAAAGAGGGGGTTATTGTCTTTTCTCTCTTTTATAGCCAATATAGGAACACACGAAACCTTTTTCTGACATGGAAATTTGTTTATCAATATCACAAACTGTTGCGGCATGCCGCACACTTCCAGTAGAGTAAATAACATCCCCTTTTTTGCATTTATCTTTGCTAATAACTTCCAGGCTACACATCATTTCTTTAGAAGAATCCGCACTAGCAAAAGATGAAAGCATAATAGCCACAAAAAATATCTTTAATCTCATTATCATTGCCCCTTATTTAAGTAATGATGATAACCGCTATATTTTTAAATGTATAGTCGGCACATTTTCTCCGTACAGACTCGAATTAAATTTGATATTTTTCTTTCATTGCAAGACTGTTATTCTCTAAAACCACTACCTGTCAGTGAATTAAAAGAAAAATAGCTATCTAGCTTTACTTTCTTTCAGTTATTTCAAATTGACCGAGTCCATGATTATTTATCACAGAACTACAGGCATAAAAAAACCCATGCTAAGCAAATTAACATAGGTTTTAAATTCTGTGGTACCGAGGGCCGGAATCGAACCGGCACTTCCGAAGAAATTGGATTTTGAATCCAACGCGTCTACCAGTTTCGCCACCCCGGCACAGAAGGAGTATTATAATAGACTTTTAAAAATGATGCTAGCCTATTTTAACTTTAAGCTTCTAAAACCACGGCTGATTTTAACTTTTTCATGGCATTTTTTTCTAGTTGCCTGATTCGCTCAGCAGAAACACCATAACGAGCAGCTAATTCATGTAAAGTTGCCTTCTTTTCAGATAACCATCGACTTTTTAGTATGTCTTGACTACGCTCATCAAGTTCAGCTAAAGCTTCTGACAATAAACTTTCTTCATGGCCTTTCCAATCAGCATTTTCTAATAATAATGCAGGGTCAGCTGATTGCTGTTCTAAATAATTAACTGGAGCAGAAACACTATCTTCTGATGAGTCATTAGCCGGCAAATCAAATGCCATGTCACGACCATCTAAGCGCTCTTCCATCTCGTAGACAATTTTAAGGTCTACATCTAAATTTTCTGCAATCGCTTCAGCATCATCCTTTGAAAGCCAACCTAAACCCTTCTTTGATTTTCTTAAATTAAAAAACAATTTACGTTGCGCTTTGGTTGTTGCTACTTTAACGATACGCCAGTTTTTAATCACATATTCATGTATTTCAGCTCTAATCCAATGAACAGCGAATGAGACTAAACGGACTCCCATATCAGGATCAAAACGCTTTACAGCCTTCATTAATCCAACATTACCCTCTTGCATGATATCAGCTAGAGGCAATCCATAGCCGCTGTATCCTCTTGCAACATGAGCAACAAAGCGTAGATTTGACATTACCAATGTTTTTGCAGCCTCAAGATCACCATGCTCTCTATACAGAATAGCTAGCTCTTTTTCATGTTCTGGAGTCAATTTAGGCATTTGACTCACAGTATTTAAATATGAATCAAAGGTACCTACTGATAAATTAGTCGGTAAAGCCAAGGTATTACTCATGGAAGCCTCTTGAATTATAAAGTTATTTTATTTTAGCACTCAATTAATGGGAGTGCTAATAATTTTATAAGTTCAATTAAATTTACTACATTTCAGCTGGGGCAGCATCAAATTGAAGAACACTAAAGATACCTTTTATTAACTTGCTTATTATCAGCTAACTACCTTGGTTTTATTTGTTGTAATTGAAAATGCAATACTATCCAGGATCCTGCAATACTAAGGAATGAAGAGATACTTAATAATAAAACAATATCAATAAAACTAAAGTAACTTAGATTAAATGTACCATCATAAAGTACTGAAAGTGTTTCTATCGGACCCTGAATAACTAACATAATAATACTTACCAATAGCCAGGCCGTCACTCCTGATAAAAACCCCAACCAAAAACCTGTATACAAAAAAGGCCTCTGGATAAAAGAATGAGTCGCCCCAACTAGTTTTGCAACTAATACCTCATCTCGTCTATTTTGTAATTCTAATCTAATCGTATTTCCAGTGATAACCAAGACTGCAAAACCCAATAAAAGAGTTAATACAAGTACGCCTCGCTGAAAAATTTGCATCATGGATTGTAATCGCTTTACCCATTGCATATCTAATTGGGCAAAATCCACTTGAGGTAAACGATTAAATTCCATCATTAAACTCTCAATTGTTTTCACATCATCTAATGTATTTTTAGGTAATATTTGTATGACTGTCGGTAATGGATTAGTGTCCAGCACATTTAAAGCATCACCAAACCCGCTATAGACTTTAAATTCTCTCAAAGCTTGCTCTTTAGTAATTAAAACCACCTCACCCACTGCTGCATTTTGTGATATTTTTTCAGCAAGTTTCTTACCTGAATTATCACTAATATTTGACTTTAAAAACAATGATATTTGATTTGTTGATTCAATATTACCAGTCAGTTGTTGCATATTAACCACGAGCAAATAAAAACCCGAGGCTAATGAAATGGCAATAGCCATCACTATAATAGTCATGACTGAAGTGAAAGTATTCTTAACTACTCGCCCCAGGCTTGAAAAAAGAGCATGTGCATGAATACGTAGATACGCTTGTGATTTTTCTGATAAATCATTGCGTTCCGTATTGTTGGTGTGACGAATTTTCTGCTTCATAATTAACTTGCTTTTAGTTGACCATGATCCAGGGTCAATATTCTATGCCCCATCTGAGTTAATAAATCAACATCATGACTGGCGATCAGAACTGTAACCCCTACTTTTTGAAACTGTTCAAACAACTGCATAACCTCGGCAGATAACTCTGGGTCTAAATTACCTGTCGGTTCATCAGCTAAGATCATTCTAGGTTTATTAATAACAGCCCGAGCAATACCAACCCTCTGCTGCTCACCGCCTGACAATGTCATAGGGTACTTTTTCTCTTTACCCAATAAGCCGACTTTATCAAGTGCTGCCCTGACTCTTCGACCAACTTCTTGATAGCTATAGCCTGATACAATTAGCGGTAAAGCTACATTATCGAAGACAGTTCGGTCATACAGCAATTTGTTATCTTGAAATATTAGGCCTAACTTTCTCCGAATATAAGGAACGTTTTTTTCTGTGACCTTATTTAAATTTTGACCATCTAATAGAACATGCCCTCGAGTACAAAGCTCCATCATTGCAATTAATTTTAGTAATGTACTTTTCCCTGCACCAGAATGACCTGTTAAAAAAGCCATTTCACCCTGCTTTAAATGAAAACTGACATCTAAAAGCGCATCGCCAGCATCTGGGTATCGTTTACTTACATGATCAAATTTAAGCATTTTATTTCATTATTAAACATTGGATACGAAAGTGGAAACAAACCTTATCCTATGTAGAGATGCTGCATGCAACATCCCTACTTTTGATTATTGTTACTCTAATAGTTCGGGTAACATTGCCCTTTCACTAGCTAGCTAAATTTTTAGACTATCTTTTAATCCTTCACAAACAAGGCATCCACAAAAGTTTTGGCATCAAAATCTTGCAGATCATCAATCCCCTCTCCCACACCAATAAAACGAATTGGAAGCTTAAATTGCTTAGCCAAGGCAAAGATAACCCCCCCTTTGGCAGTTCCATCTAATTTGGTTAATGTCAGACCTGATAACGTAACCACTTCATTAAAAATTTTAGTTTGTGATATAGCATTTTGTCCCGTTCCTGCATCAAGCACTAACAATATTTCATGCGGTGCCTTGTCATCAACCTTACCCATAATCCTTTTAATCTTGCTTAGTTCATCCATTAAATTTGATTTAGTATGTAAGCGACCCGCTGTATCAGCAATTAACACATCAATCCCTTTGGCCTTTGCTGATTGCACTCCATCAAAAATAACCGAGGCAGAATCAGCACCTGTATGCTGAGCAACCACGTGTATATTATTACGTTCACCCCAGGTTTCTAACTGTTCTACAGCCGCAGCTCTAAAGGTATCTCCTGCAGCGAGCATCACACTATGCCCTTGAAGTTGTAATCGTTTTGCCAACTTTCCAATCGTTGTAGTTTTACCTACGCCATTAATACCCACGACTAAAATCACAAACGGTGTATCTTGCTCTGGAATCACCAATGGCTGGCAACTTGGTTGCAATATTTCTAATAAAATTTCTTTTAAGCTTGTTTCTAAAGTTTCAGCATCATTTAATTGATGCCTTTCCAGACTATCAGTTAAACGAGAAATAATATCTGTGGTGACATCAATACCAATATCGGCCATTAATAAACTGGACTCAATTTGTTCCAGTAGATCTTCATTTATTTCTTTTTGACCTAGAAGAACACTACCTAATCCTGTACGTGTTTTCTTTAATTGTGTTTTTAGTCGTAAATAGAGAGATTCAGCAGTAGGTTCAACATAAAGCTCTTCCACTGTGACGTCTGCATCAACAGCGGGAGTAATAGTTTTTACAACACCATCATTTTCTTCTACTGGCTCTATTTCACCCAGCAGATCATATTTGCTGTAAAAGCTAATACTAATTAATGGCAACATTAACAAGGTAGCAAATAGACTGTGCGAAACAGCTATAAATACTGGTAATTGCAGCTTAACAATAAAAATACCAAGTAAAATTTCAACCAACAGCAAAACACTTAATGTCAATCCTGCTTTTCTGACTTGTTTAACATTAGCTTCAGAAGTTGCCCTTAACATTAACAATGTCAGAAAGATAAAACAAACCAAGGCACCTGCTCTGTGAATCCAGTGAACAGCAACTTGTCCATCAAATGCTAATACACCTGTATAACCGCGATTTAAAGAAGAAAACAAGTCAAATGCTTGCAAATAATCAACAGCGGGAAGCCACAAATTATTACATAATGGAAAACCTGTGCATGATAATGCGGCACCATTTGTACTTGTCCAGCCACCAAGAGCAATTTGTATAAATAAAATGACGATGGAAAATCGAGCAAGTAGTTTTGGCCCTCTTTTAACACCTTGCTCTGCGATGACAATATTATTATTTGTCCGTAAATGCAGCCAATACATTACCCAAAAAAGGGTCATACTCAATAATAAATAAGCCGTAATGATAACCGGCGCACCTTTATATTCAACGACCCACATAGAGAAGGCAACTTGCAAGCCAATTAAAATCAACAATACAGATGTTGATGCTATGACAGCCAAACGACATTTCTTTTGTGTCCACGAAACTAAAGCCAGAACTAATATTAAAACGCCCAAAATACCTGTCAGGTATCTTAGTGTCATTTCCTTCTTGGCTTTGCTCAGGTCAACACGGTTATAAGGAAAGTTTTCTTCTGCATACTTGATAAAATCATTATCACTAGTCACCAAAGCTTTTCCATAACACCCTGGCCAATCAGGGCACCCTAACTCTACTCCTGATGAACGGACATATGACCCTAAAATAATAACAACTAGCGCTATAACTAGTGTAAATAATGTAGTTTTTCTAAACATTTACCTTAACCAATCTGTGAAATTCTTAATAATTTACCTAAATCCCTTTTTACTTTATAAGGATCAAACTCAGGTTCATATTGCATCATTATATTTCCTAAAGGATCCATTAAAAAAAGCATGCCTTCAGGAACATCTGCACCTCTAATTGTTTTAAGCTTTGTAATCAGTGATATGGCAGGTTTCAACCTTAATAGCCGCTTATCTTCTTTCCACCATTGCATTGCTAATTCGGCATTAACTTCTGGCATCACGAGCACAGCACGACGAATACGTGTTAAATCCTTATTCATCATTAATCGTAATTGCTTAGTTTTGTGAATGGCCTCCAGACATACTGTGTTACATTCTGTATTGGGTATCACATTAAGCAAAACCCAATGACCTCTCAACTCATTGATGTTTTCTATTGAAAAATCATCATGCCCAATAAATTCATTTCTTTCTGTTGTTACTGGCGGGGTAATCAGTTGACCATTATTTGTTCCCTTAATCATCCAGCTGGTATCATTCGACAAATACCATGCTATTCCAAAGGGAATAATTGACATTGCAAAGATAATGATAATTGTACGTTTGTTTTTTTTATGTTGTTCGCTCATTTAATCTTTTTTACTACTAAACCAAAGAAATAATACTGTTAAAGTGAATGCTAAGCCGAACCATTGTACGGCATATGCAATATGTTTTTCGGGAGATATGATAGTATTTTTTTTCCACTCGCGTATATAACCATCTTTCATATCTGCTGCAAGCTCCAATTGATATGACAACAATGAATAGCCTAGTTTATTTGATAAAACCTCACTATCGACCACTTGCACAACTGATGGCCATGACTCTGTCGGAATTTCAGCGCCATCTAAGCGTATACCGACAACGGGAAAGTGATTAATTCTGGCACTGATACTTGTTTTTAAATTTGTAATGGGTAGATCAGGTAATATTCGCCGATCTTTATTTAACTCAACCCACCCCCTATTAACCAGTACAGCTGTATTACTATTATCAATTTTAAATGGTGTCATCACAAAATACCCTGCTCGGCCATTTACAATTTGGTTATCGATCAAAAACTGATGATCTTGATCAAAATGACCTGTGACATTTACTTTTCTATAGCGTATTTTTTCTAAATCAAGTTCAATCAATAATTCCAGTTTTACAATATCCTGTTCAGCTGACTGAGCTTGCTTTTGCAAAAAAATGCGTTTCTCATCTGCTCGGCCCATCTGCCAAAAACCGAGTGAAATCAATAAAACTGTTAATGATAAATAGACCAATAAAGCTAGCAGACTAAATTTAATCTTTCCAACCGCTATTTCCATGTTTTTATACCCTCCTATCTATTGGCACACATGTGTTAACATTAGATATCTTTTATTTCTGCTTTTCTACCACGACCATGCCTATAAAAATATTTTTTATTGTTGCCTTTTTACTTATTATTTTCAGTTTAGGCTCCGCCCTATTTCATCTAGTAAAAACCAAAGACCAGGAAGCTTCAACTAAAACAGTCAAAGCATTGACCTTTAGAATTGCTCTTTCTTTAGTATTATTTATTATGATGTACATTGCCTTTGTTACCGGTATGATTAAACCTGAAGGTATTGGCGCTAGAATGCAAATGGTAAAACAGCATCAACTGCAAACTGAAACTTCTGTTAAACCACAATAATCTTTTTTAAAAAAAATCAGCCTCTATTTATTTAAAGGTATTGGCAAAAAAAAAGCGCAACCATTTGGTTACGCTTTTTTTTTCGACTTAAATTTTGCTTACAGAATATAAACAAAGATAAACAAACCTAACCATACGACATCAACAAAATGCCAATACCAGGCTGCACCTTCAAAAGCAAAATGGTTTTCCGGTGTAAAGTGACCTTTCCAGCTACGGAAGAGTACTACTGATAACATGATTGCACCCACACAAACGTGGAAACCATGAAAACCAGTCAACATAAAAAAGGTTGAACCGTATACACCTGACCCTAGAGTAAGTCCCATTTCATGATAAGCTTCGTAATACTCGACAGCTTGAAGACCAACAAACAAAAAGCCTAAACCTACAGTTGCAGCCAAACCTTTGATTAATTGATCACGATTTTTTGCCAACAAACCATGGTGCGCCCAAGTACATGTCACACCACTGCTTAATAGTAATAATGTGTTTATGAAAGGCAGACCAAAGGCCCCCATTTCTTCAAAATCACCACCAATATTTCCAGGTCCATTAGTTGGCCATACATTTTCAAAACCAGGCCATAACATAGCAGTTGAACGACCAGGGCCGTCACCAATACCCGCTAACCAGTCTGTAGATAAATTACGTGT
>ENA-ORXI01000660-ORXI01000660.1-sediment-metagenome-genome-assembly--contig:-NODE-660-length-28602-cov-12.454093_pt1 | contig 28602 bp, 23 predicted proteins | sample MGYA00237861_ERZ511468 | MGnify/ENA primary metagenome ERZ511468 (study PRJEB26299, sample SAMN06266213) | sediment metagenome | isolation source: Hudson Canyon methane seep mesocosm | place... | reverse complement strand
CGTTTAGGTATTGCTCATCCAGGTGATAGTCGCCAAGTGTCAGACTATGTACTCAGTAAGCCTTCTCAGCCAGACCGGCAACTTATTCGAAATGCAATCGATGATTCGTTGAGGGTGTTACCTGATGTATTGTCAGGTGATTTAGACAAAGCCATGCAATGGCTACACTCACAATAGGAAAAGATCATGGGATTCAAATGTGGCATTGTTGGCCTACCAAATGTAGGTAAATCAACCTTATTTAATGCACTTACTGAAGCGGGAATTGACGCTCAGAATTACCCATTTTGTACGATTGAACCTAATGTTGGTGTGGTTCCCATGCCGGACCCCCGTTTGGATGCTTTGGCAGAAATCGTTGTTCCTGAGCGTGTATTGCCGACAACAATGGAGTTTGTTGATATTGCCGGTTTAGTTGCTGGTGCTTCAAAAGGTGAAGGCTTAGGTAATAAGTTCTTGGCTAATATCCGTGAAACTGATGCCATTGCTCATGTTGTTCGTTGTTTTGAAGATGAAAATGTTATTCACGTTGCCAATAAAGTTTCACCTATTGATGATGTTGAAGTAATTAATACTGAACTAGCATTAGCTGATTTAGAAAGTGTTGAAAAAGCAATTACAAAAACAACGCGAGATGCTAAAGGTGGCGACAAAACAGCAAAAGCACGACTTGAGCTACTTAAGGAAATGAGTGAAGTACTCAATGAAGGCAAGCCTGTTCGAGGAATGAAGCTAGATGAGGACCAGTTAGAGTTACTGAAAGAAATACACCTTCTAACGATTAAACCAACAATGTACATTGCCAACGTTGCTGAAGATGGCTTTGAAAACAATCCATTTTTAGATGCTTTAACAGTTTTAGCTGAACAAGAAGGTGCTGCTATAGTCAGTATCTGTGCTGCAATTGAGTCAGAAATTGCGGAACTTGATGCTGAAGAAAAAATAGAATTTTTGTCTGAAATTGGCCAAGATGAACCAGGTTTAAATCGTGTTATAAGAAGTGGATACTCACTTCTTGGCTTGCAGACATACTTCACTGCTGGCGTTCAAGAAGTCCGGGCTTGGACTGTAAGTATTGGTGCGACAGCGCCACAAGGCGCAGGCGTTATTCATACTGACTTTGAAAAAGGCTTTATTCGTGCAGAAGTCATTGCGTATGAAGACTTTGTTGGATATAAAGGCGAGGCAGGTGCAAAAGATGCAGGTAAATGGCGCCTAGAAGGTAAGGATTACATCATTAAAGATGGCGATGTGATGCATTTCCGCTTTAATGTGTAATGTTTTCTCGCGAATAAAATAACTGCTTTTAGGTTCACTCGTATAAACTTCACCAAATGAGCAGCCTTTATAGTACTGCTTTTCCAAATCGAGATATTCACCTTTAACCGTGGTTACGACGATCAGAAGGTATTGACGACTATCTAGGTAATTTTGAATTGAGCGGTGCTTACAAAAAGGCGAACATTCATTTAGCCTTATGACTCGCAACAACCTAGACTTTGGTGATAATCATAGGGCGTTAAAGTTAGGTTGGATCTTCCCGTTATCAAACAAAATTCAAGGGTATGTTCAGTGGTTTAATGGTTATGGTGAAAGCTTGATTGATTACAATCATCATTCAAAGAGTGTCGGTACTGGGGTTAAGCTAAGCGTTTGGCTTTAATCTCTAATATAACTTGATATTTTACCTATGACATCGTAAAATATGCGGCTTGGTATGGCTATGTAGCTCAGTTGGTTAGAGCACATCACTCATAATGATGGGGTCCCTAGTTCGAATCTAGGTATAGCCACCAATTATATAAAACAAAGGGTTGCAGATTAATTTGCAACCCTTTTTTATTGCCTGGCATATTCTCCAAGCAGTTTCCTTTTCGATTTATACTGCAAATCACGCCATGCTCATGTAAACAGCGTTGAAATGATTCACTGGTATATTGCCTCCCCATGATCGAAGTGGAACAGAACATTTTCAGTTACTGCGTTTATTCATTGCTAGCCGTAATACTGTGGTCGTTAATTCATTATTGGGTTTGTCTGAAAAGGCCTAACTAATAATTTTCCGAGAGAATAACTCGGTAACGACAGCTAAGTACAGCCAACCTTGTCCAGTTTTACTTGTAAAAGTCTGTCTTGAACTCATTTTCCATCTCGTTAGTTTTGATAGTAATATCTAACTTCTTCACTATTTCTTGTCAAAATGGCAGTACAATCTGAGCCAATGAAAAATCTGGACTAGTAGTTAGGCGGAAGAGGGTGTGACTTTTTATGAGTTCGGAGCGCGATCGAGCAGTTATAAAGTGGAAGATTAAAAAATAGATTTAATATTAGGAAAGCCTTGTAAATTTAACTAGCTTGTCTATGCGGTTCAAGTCACTGTTTTAAGACAAACTTAGCCACTGTCGTGGATGACAAGCTCCTGCAAGACTTTTTGTTCATTTTTCCTATCCTTTGCCATTACACTTTTCACAGTAGATAGTTATATAAACTAATTTTATAGGCTCGGTAAATATTACTTTTTTGTGTAGAATATAGCTAACTTAGCATCTAATGTTCAAGGCATAAGCGTTAATCAACATTCCAGATGACTCTCGTATCTTTATAAAGAATTCAGGCTATTATTAACCATGCACGATAACCAAAAACCTACAGATGTAAGCTCTACATCACCTGACGTTATAATGAGTACTTTAGAATTACAACGTGAAGTTGCTGAACTCATGGTCGAATGCTTAAACTTAGAAGTAGCAGCAGACCAAATATTAGCAGATTCCCCCTTATATGGAGATGGATTAGGCTTAGACTCCATCGATGTATTAGAAATCGCATTAGTGGTATCTAAACGCTATGGTCTACAACTACGTGACGATAACGTTAATAATGAACACATTTTTAGCTCGCTACGTAACCTGTCAGACTATATAGCAAGCAAGAGAACCTGTTAAATGACCTTTCGCATCATGCGCTGGACTGGCATTGCTGCACTCTTGATTGGCTATGCTTTATTAGCGCATTACACCAATGAGTCGGTACACAATGGCAATTTAGGTGCATTGGTAGCGATAACTCCTATTATCTTAGTTTTATTGATGGCGACCAAACAATCCACTTGGCGTCTTGTTACGCTACTCATTGTATTGTGTGCTTCTTTATGGCTCGGTTGGTCAACACTTACCAAGAATTTTTGGCTTATTTACTGGCTGCAAGATGCAGGTATACAATTAGTCCTATTTATAACGTTTGGTCGCACTTTAATTGCTAGTCGGCAGCCACTGTGTACGCGCTTCGCAGAGATGGTACATTCGGAACCATTATCTCCACAGCATCATGTTTACACACGGCAAATCACAGTCGCTTGGACTATGTTTTTTGCAGTAATGACACTGACTTCTACCTTGCTCTTTTTTATGGCACCACTGACTACATGGTCTGTTTTTGCTAACTTTTTGACTTTACCTTTAATAGCGTTAATGTTTATTGTCGAATATGGGGTGCGACTATGGGTTTTACCCGATTCACGACAAACACATATTTTTGATGCAATAAAAGCATATAAGAACGACCCTGAGCGGCGTTTCTAATTGTTATTTTTTCAACATGACTAAACTTCCTCTAGTATCTCACCTTTCATCTGATTCGATCATCGCTTGGCGTGCCAACGGTGCTGTAACATTAAATCAGTTTTTAGCTGATGTTAATCATCTTGTATCACTACTGCCTTCGGGCAGTCATATGCTTAATATGTGCAGCGATCGCTACCATTTTAGTGTTGGTTTAGCTGCCGCAATAGTCTCGAACAAAGTTAGCTTATTACCATCGACTCATACCCCAGAAGTAATACGTCAAATGAAGACATTTGCACTTGATGTATTTTGCTTAACTGACAGTGACCACTGCACAGTAGAACTACCTCAGTTAATTTATCCAGTGATGGCCATTAACGAAATAGATTCATTAGCCATCCCACAGATTAATAGCGAACAATGTATTGCTATAGTATTCACTTCCGGTTCAACAGGTACTCCAAAACCGCATGCGAAAACATGGGGCGCATTAGTTAGTAGCGTACAAGCTGAGGCCTTACGGATCGGTCTTAAACATAATTCAGCTACGACCTTGATTGGCACCGTACCCCCACAACATATGTACGGATTGGAATCTACCGTATTAATAGCATGGTTAACTGGCAATGCACTGTGTTATGACCAGCCATTTTATCCGGCTGATATATGCCAAACATTGACAGCAGTGCCTTCACCTCGTGTGCTCGTTTCTTCGCCTGTGCACCTTCACGCTTTGCTGGATGCAGATCTGACCATACCAGCAATCGCACAAGTGATTTCTGCCACTGCGCCACTAGCTGTCCAACTTGCATATGATATTGAGTCGCGTTGCCATGCACCACTATTTGAAATCTATGGCAGCACCGAAACGGGTTTAATTGCTACACGCCGCTCGTCGCAAACTGAACAGTGGCAATTACTGCCAGAAATAAGCTTAATTATCAAAGATGAGAGTGTATATGCTTGCGGTGGTCATATAGAAGCATTAACTATTATGAATGACGTGATTAAGCCTATTACACAAGAGTATTTTTTACTGTGTGGTCGCATTGCAGATATGATTAATATAGCAGGAAAACGTCACTCACTGTCCAGCCTCAATCATATACTCAATGGCATTCCTGGCATAATAGATGGTGTTTTTTATATGCCAGAGGAAACAAATAACGGTCGTGTTACCACTAGGCTTGCAGCCTTTGTTGTGGCACCAGAACTTGATGCTGCACAGCTACTGGCCATTTTACGTGAATACATCGCCCCTGTTTTTCTGCCCCGACCATTACTATTTGTTGATGTGTTACCCCGCAATGACACTGGAAAGCTGACACATGCCTCATTGCACGCTTTATTTCAAAAACCCAAGCTAGGCAAGTCAGCATGAATAATGTCACTAAATGGACAGTTCCAGCAGATCATCCCGCCTTTGCTGGCCATTTCCCAGAAAACCCTACTGTCCCTGGCGTAGTACTATTGGATGTTGCTTTACATGCCATTGCCGCAGCCACTGGAATTAACTTAGATGTGTGCGAGATCAGCTCAGTTAAATTTCTAAGTCCCGTGTCACCAAATGAACAAATACTCATTCAACACACCTTATTAGAAACGGGTGCAATTCGTTTTGAGATTCTCTCCAGCTCGCGAAAAATTGCTATTGGCAGAGTCATTAACAACTCAGCAAAAAGTACACTACTAGTATGAGTGATGATCAGAAAGCCACAAATACTGATTGGGCACATACTCCAGAGCGTAGCAATATGCTGATGCTACGTATGATGACATGGGTTTCCTTGCATTTAGGTCGCCGTGTTTCACGTATTATTCTTCACTTGATTGCCAGTTATTTTCTATTGTTTTCACCTGCCAGCCGTGATGCCTCTCGCGATTACCTTAACCGTGCACTTGGTCATCCGCCTCGTTGGCGTGAGATGTACCAACATTTTTTCACCTTTGCTTCGACCATTCATGATCGGCTTTATTTAGTTAACAACCGCTTCGATTTGTTTGATTTTGAAGTGCATGGCGCAGATATGCTGCATAACTTACTAGCTGAAGGTAACGGCTTGTTTCTGATGGGCGCACACTTGGGCAGTTTCGAAGTAATCCACTCTCTTGCCGTCAAACACGCCGACTTACGCGTTGCTATGCTGATGTATGAGGAAAACGCTAAAAAAATAAATGCTACCTTGAATGCTATTAATCCACAGATGACACATGACATTATCGGTTTAGGTCACATCGACTCAATGATTCAGGTAAGCGAGCGTCTAGATGAAGGTTATATGGTCGGCATATTAGCTGATCGTAGTCCTGATAATAATGATGCACATTACTCAGTCGACCTCCTTGGCAGTCATGTAAACTTGCCAAGCGGCCCATTACGCATGGCCGCCTTGTTAAAACGCCCCGTGGTATTTATGACCGGACTTTATTTAGGTGGCAACCGCTATGCGATTCACTTCGATACTCTGGCAGATTTTTCTAACATTAGCAGAACTGAACGGACTACTGCACTACAGACTGCTATTACTCGTTACGCCGAACTAATCGATCAATACTGCCGCAAAGCACCTTATAACTGGTTTAACTTTTTTGATTTTTGGCAGTCGACATCGACCAAAGAGTCCAACAAATCATGATGCCACTAGTGACCATCACCCGCACCGTCTTTTCGCTGAACCGTATGCGACAACTGATAATGCTATTAATGCTGATACCCGTCCTGACTCATGCTGAGGAGTGGGATATTAAGCAACTGATGCACCATTTGGCACAAGTTCGTTCTAGTCATGCGATTTTTGTCGAGAAAAAATCAATTGCGATGCTTACTGCCCCTATCGAATCTTCTGGTGAGCTAATTTACAATGCACCTGATCATCTTGAAAAACGCACCATCAAACCTAAGTCAGAATCGATGATATTGGATAATGACACCTTAATCATTGAACTTGGTACGCAACAACATTCCCCCATTGGTAGTCGATATGGCTACCAGAAACATCGCCTGCAATTGCAAAATTATCCTGAAGTTGCTGTTTTTATTGATAGTATTCGCGGCACTTTAGCGGGAGATCTCACTGCACTGATGCAAAACTATCAACTCAGTTTAGTAGGGAATGCCGACAATTGGACTTTATCGCTGAGACCTACCCATGAAAAAATGCAGGCTATAGTTGAATGTATCGACATTACTGGTACACATGACGAAGTTCAGCGTATCAAAATTACTCAGACTGATGGTGACAGTTCGATTATGCTGATTGAACAGCTGATAACACCATGATGCAAAGTATGTTTAAAAAAGGTCGGTTGGCGATTGTATTATGGCTAGTATTTATTATCGGCTGTGGCGCTATCATCAGCCGCAGTCAATTCAGCACAGACTTATCTGCATTTTTACCGCGTAATCCCACACAAGCCCAGCAATTACTGTTAGAACAGATCCACGACGGCCTAGCATCACGTCTTATCTTAGTGGGTATTGAAGGTGCTGATCCCGCCACTCACGCAACATTATCCAAACAGATTGCCCAAGCCTTGCGAACAAACTCAGCCTTTGTCAGTGTCAATAATGGCGAACCGGTTTCTGCCGAGCGAGATCAAGCTTATCTGTTCAATAATCGCTATCTACTCAGTCCTGCTGTAACACCAGAGCGGTTTAGTGAGGAGGGTTTACACTCAGCCATCAGCGATAGCATCGACTTACTCGCTTCACCGGCAGGACTGATGGTCAAATCACTTTTGCCGCATGATCCTACTGGTGAAATGGTGCAACTGCTTGGACAACTCAATAGCGGCAACCGCCCTCAGATGGTTGATAACACCTGGGTGTCTCGTGATGGCTTACGCGCATTATTACTGTTACAAACTAAAGCTTCAGGCGATAATACTGATGCCCAACAAGATGCAATGTCTGCTATCCAGCAAGCTTTTGAAAGTGCCGCTAACCGGACTCCTGCCACTAAACTACTGATGACTGGACCAGGCGTATTTTCAGTCACAGCCCGTGACACCATTAAAAGTCAGATTAGTCGTTTGGCCATCATCAGCATTGTGCTTATTGCAAGCTTATTACTGCTGGTATATCGATCTTTTAGTGCCTTGTTATTAGGGTTTTTGCCAGTCATCAGTGGCGCTTTGGCTGGAATTGCCGCTGTCAGTCTTGGCTTTGGTTCAGTCCATGGCATCACCCTTGGTTTTGGTACCGCGTTAATCGGTGAAGCCGTCGATTATTCCATCTATTTATTTGTACAATCAGAACAAAATGATACCAATGAGCAGCAGAGTTGGAGCAAGCGATTCTGGCCCACTATCCGCCTCGGTGTATTGACGTCCATTTTCGGTTTTTCTTCATTACTACTGTCAGGTTTTCCAGGCCTAGCACAACTGGGACTTTATTCGATTTCTGGTCTGATAGTTGCGGCAACCGTCACCCGCTTTGTATTGCCTCACCTATTACCTAATAATTTTCGCATTCATGATGTATCCAGCATCGGACTCACTCTATCATCGCTTGTACAACATGCGGAAAAACTGCGGTGGCTAGCGGTGTTATTGTTGGTAATCGCCTGCGTTATTCTTAGTCAACATCGTGCTGATATCTGGAATGATAAAATATCGTCGCTGAGTCCTGTTTCCCAAGCTGAAGTAGATTTAGATACTAGCCTGCGTGCCGATATGGGGGCTCCTGATGTGAGATATCTGGTTGTAGCATCAGCCATTAGTCAGGAGTCCGTACTGCATACTTCCGAGCAGGTTGCTGTTCGTCTGCAAGCGTTAGTTGATAAAGGTGTACTCGCAAGATTTGAAAGCCCTAGTCGTTATCTTCCAAGCGCAGCGATGCAGCGTGCTCGACAGGCCAGTCTACCGGCTCCTACTATTCTAATGGCAAGGCTTGCACAAGCAACGCAGGGTTTACCGGTCAATGCCGAACTATTTAAACCCTTCCTTGATGAGGTCGCCGTAGCAAGTAGCCAACCATTATTGCAAGTAATCGATATCGAACATACTTCAATGGCGATGGCAGTCGATGCTTTACTTATTCAACGAGCAAACCACTGGACTGCCCTATTGCCCCTAACGGCACCTGAAGGTACTGATATCGATATCAGTCAAATTCGTACTGAACTTAATGCCGCTAATTTATCGGGTGTGCTGCTTGTCGATATGAAGGCCGAATCGGATAATCTTTATTCAGGTTATCTGAATGAAGCCATTCTATTATCGTTGGGTGGGCTAATCGCTATTATAGGATTACTACTTTGGGTTTTTCGTTCACCTATATATGTGCTTCGGATCATTACGCCTCTGGCGGCAGCGGTTATTACCACTACCGCTGGGCTAGCGATTTTTGGTCAACAATTAATCATTCTACATCTAGTGGGTTTACTACTGGTTGTCGCTGTAGGCTCTAATTACGCGTTGTTTTTTAATCGCACTGACAACCTTATTTTGCCGCGTACACTCGCCTCCATGCTGTTTGCTAACCTGACTACTGTCTGTGGATTTGGTGTATTGGCTTTTGCCAATGTATCGGTATTACAGGCCATGGGAGTCACTGTCGCACCTGGTGTTATTCTTGCCTTAATTTATTCAGCTATTTTCGCCAGAAATTCACATGTCTAAACCAAGCTGGCAGCCCACATTATTAATCCGAGCGACCGTCGTTTTACATTTACTGGTTTTGGTGGCTTTAGTTGCTATGCCTAATCAATGGTCGTGGTTGCTGGCTATTATAATCGCAAATCATATTGTAATTACCGTCATAGGTCTATGGCCTCGCAGTCAGGCACTAGGACCGAACTGGATACAATTACCTGTCGCCGCCACAGCCAGAAATGAAATTGCCCTGACCATTGATGATGGCCCTGATCCTATAGTTACACCACAGGTCCTAGACATTCTTGATCATTATGAGGTTAAGGCCACGTTCTTCTGTATTGCTGAAAAAGCAGCGTATTACCCGGAGTTGTGTCAAGAAATTATCCGTCGTGGACATACCGTGGAGAATCATAGTCAACATCATCGTCATTATTTTTCCCTGTTAGGCTATGCTGGCATCAGACATGAATTACAAACAGCCCAAGATACACTGACAAAAATTACTGGCCAGCGACCGCTGTTTTTTCGTGCACCAGCAGGCTTACGTAACCCTTTTCTGGATCCTGTACTCACACATCTAGGGCTGCGACTTGCTACCTGGTCAGTGCGCGGTTTTGATACTCATATTGGTGATGCCCAGCAAGTCAAAAATACATTATTAGCGGGACTGCAATCTGGTGCTATTTTACTCATACATGACGGCAATGCTGCGCGCACACCAGAAGGAACGCCTGTTATTGTCGACGTACTCCCCACCGTGCTAGCCTCGGCGAAGGAAATCGATTTACATTTTGTTACTTTAAGAGAGGCTATATCATAATGTCTCTGCGTTTAGGCGAAGATATAAGCATGCAAAAAGAGCGTCAGAAAATACCTTGGCACAGCCAAGCTACGGTATTAATATCCAAACATGTGTATCTCAAAAGTATCGGTACCATGCTGTTTATCAGCCTGTTTTTTGCGGCCTATTTTTACCTGCTAACCTACCCTGTGTACCCAGTAACCGTCATGCCCATTACCACGTTGGATGAGCTAATTCCTTTTCAACCTGTTACTTTGCCGCTCTATTTATCGCTGTGGCTCTACGTTTCCCTTCCTCCAGCATTGTTAGCGACGCGGCGTGAGTTGTATGAATATAGTTTAGCGATGACGCTAACCAGCTTTATTGGACTTACTATCTTCTATTTTTGGCCTACAAGCGTACCTATGCCTACACTTGACTGGGCTCAATCTCCAGAGATTAATTTCCTTAAAGGCATTGATGCGGCGGGTAATGCCTGTCCTTCTTTTCACGTGGCGACGGCCATTTTTTCTGGCAGTTGGTTACATTATCTATTACGTCGCTTTGGTGCACCATTCTCGGTACACATAATCAATTGGACATGGTGTTTTGGCATCATCTATTCCACCTTAGCTATACGCCAGCATGTAGTCGTTGATGTTATAGCTGGCTTAGCGTTAGGAGGACTGATGGCTTATCTGTCACTGCAACATAATAAAAAAACAAAATAGGTCATAGTTCTAGCCCATTCCCTCACAATTTAATCCAACATTAACACGTAGAATTTGCTAATATTTCTGCTTAAATTATAAATTGGTTTGCGCCCCTTGAACCCACTCTTACTTTCTCATTTTACTGCCACAAGCAGTATCGGCCTAGGTCTAGAACCTACTTTGGATGCGCTACGTCAACGTCGTGCTGGCCTGCTACCTTGTGCCTTTGAGACTGTCGATTTAACCTCATTTATTGGTGAGGTTACAGGTGTCGATCAGGTAACACTGCCCGATCACCTAAGCCATTTTAATTGCCGAAATAATCGACTAGCCTTACTCGGCTTAAATCAGGATGGTTTTTCTGACGCAGTACGAGCTGCTATCGCTAAATATGGTTCACAGCGTGTTGGTTTGTTTGTTGGCACCAGTACTGCGGGCATTCTACAAACAGAACTCGCCTATCGGCAACGCGATCCACTGACAGGGGCACTGCCTGCTGATTTTAATTATCGTACTACCCACAACACCTTTTCCGTAGCAGATTTCACTCGCGATTATTTTGGTCTAACGGGTCCAGCAGTAGTCGTATCGTCGGCATGTTCATCTAGCGCCAAGGTTTTTGCCTCAGCACGCCGGATGATCGATGCAGGTTTAATTGATGCCGCTGTAGTGGGTGGTGTTGACTCATTGTGTCTAACAACGTTGTATGGCTTCAATTCTCTCGGGCTTACCTCTGAGCAAGCATGCCGTCCCTTTGATATTCAACGTAATGGCATATCAATTGGTGAAGCGGCTGCTTTCGCCTTACTGGAACGACCACCAGAAAAATTAGATGATGATGCTATCTTGCTATTAGGAATCGGCGAGTCGAGTGATGCCTACCATATGTCTTCACCCCATCCAGAAGGCTTGGGGGCCCGTATGGCAATGCAAGATGCATTGAAAATGGCCGGATTGCAGCCCTCTGATATTGACTATATCAACCTGCATGGTACCGCGACACAGAGTAACGATACTGCAGAAGCTAAAGCAGTTAAGCATCTATTCGGAACCACCGTTCCCTCTAGTAGTACTAAAGGTCAAACAGGCCACACCTTAGGCGCCGCTGGCGGCTTAGAGGCAGTAATTTGTGCTTTAGCCCTGCAACATCACTTAATGCCTGCTGGGCTTAATACCGAACACCTCGATCCAAATCTTGGTCTTAATTATTTACTGGCTAATCGTGAGCAGCCACTATCGCATGTTCTTAGTAATTCATTTGGATTCGGTGGGACTAATTGCAGTTTAATTTTTGGACGGGCTACATAGCGATATGACGACACTGACCGCATACATTGAAGGTATAGGATTACTCGGTCCAGGTTTAACAGGCTGGCCAAGTAGTCAGGCGATCTTGAGTGGACAAGAGCCATATCAATCGCAAAAAACCATTCTACCGCCCCCTGCGTTATTACCTTCAGCAGAGCGTCGACGTAGTGGTGCGATCGTCAAACTAACGTTAGCTACGGGTCTGGAAGCGGTAACAGCAGCTGGACTTGATGCAGCAACATTGCCCAGCGTATTTTCTGCTTCTGGTGGCGATGGAGAAAATTGCCATGCTATTTGTGAAATGCTCGCCTCGGATGACCGGCAGATCTCACCTACGCGTTTTCACAACTCGGTACATAATGCTGCGGCGGGTTATTGGAGTATTGCGACTGGCGCTATGACGCCATCATCAGTGTTATCTGCTTATGACGCAAGCTTCGGTGCAGGCTTACTAGAAGCGATGACCCAAGTCGTTATCGATAACACTCATACCATTTTATTGGCCTGCGACACCCCTTATCCAGAGCCCCTTCACAGCAAACGGCCCATCAGCGATGCGTTTGGTATTTCATTGGTGTTGGCACCACAACAGAGCAATCAAACTTTAGCAAAAATTACCATTCGCTTGACTGATGCCAGTCCAAGCCAGCAAGTAACTCAGATGAACGATGCTGAACTTGAACATTTACGCACCAATATTCCTGCAGCGCGAGGCTTACCGCTGCTGCAAAGCATTGCCATGCAGCAACATACACAAGTAATATTAGATTATCTGGGTAGCACTCATATCGCCGTTGACATCACTTCATGCCAAACCAAGCTCGCTTAGACAATTCCTGGATTGCCCAACACATTCCGCATCAAGGCGCTATGTGTTTGCTCGATTATGTTGAATCATGGGATGCAGACACTATTGTATGTAGCGCCATTAGTCATCGCGCTGTCGATAATCCACTTCGGGCATACCAACGGCTCGCAAGCACCTGTGGGATTGAATACGCAGCACAAGCGATGGCTGTCCATGGCGCCTTACTGACGCCCGTCGATAACGATCGTCCTAAAGTTGGTTATTTAGTCAGCATACGTAGTACACAACTATATGTCTCTCGACTTGACGACATTGATGCCGATCTACTCGTGCAAGCGACATGTCTTGCACGTAATGATAATGATGTGCTCTATCAGTTTAGTGTCAGTGCACAGGGACGACAGTTACTCGATGGACGTGCAGCCGTGGTGCTCAACGTCAATTCACCTTCTCTTAGCTCTCGAAATACGTCTGGAAAACCCCTATGAAAAATGCATTAGTTACCGGTGGTAGCGGTGGTATTGGTGCTGCTATTTGTCGCCGTCTTGCTACTGATGGCTACCATGTGTATATCCATGCCCATCATGGGGTGCAAGCCGCACAATCGTTAGCTGATGTCATTTGTAGCGAAGGTGGTAGTGCTGAAATATTGGTATTCGATGTTACTGATAGTGTGGCAGTAGCTGATGTGCTCACGCCATTAATCGAAAATCAGCCGATTCAAATTTTAGTTAACAATGCAGGCATTCATGACGATGCAGTGTTTCCAGGTATGCAAGCTGAGCAATGGCATCGCGTTATTGATGTCTCGCTTAACGGCTTTTTCAACGTCACTCATCCACTGATGATGCCTATGATACGTAGCCGATGGGGACGCATTATCAATGTATCATCAATCGCATCATTGGCCGGCAATGCTGGTCAAGTAAATTATTCAGCGGCCAAAGGTGCACTAAATTCGGCAACCAAATCACTGTCACGAGAAGTCGCCAGCCGTGGTATTACTGTCAACGCCATTGCCCCCGGCATTATCGATACTAGCATGAGCGAATCGACATTTAATACTGATGATATTAAACGTATGGTGCCAATGAAGCGCGCAGGAACGCCAATCGAAGTCGCTGATCTGGTTGGTTTTCTTGCCTCAGACCAAGCAAGCTACATCACGGGCCAAATTATTTCGATTAATGGTGGCATGGTTTAACAAAAGAGTTACTTCCGTGCATTCACAGTAAGCTATTACAAAATTAAAGTACTGAGCAACGGGGACAAGTTAACTGTGTCTAGATCTACGTTTTAACAATAACACCGGTAGTCGCAGTACGAATCCAAGAAATAAGCGGGTATGCATCCAGGTGAGTAAAATATTGTCACGTAGATAACGAAAATGTGAAACGCCTCCTTCTTCCACTCGAAAGTAACGAACTTCAGCAGGTAAATTAACGGGCCTCACACCATGCCAACAAAGACGTACCACTGCCTCAGGATCAAAATCGAAATGGCGCATCCACCGTTGACCACGCATCACCTGCTTTAGTGGTTCAATGGGATAGACACGAAATCCAAACAACGAGTCACCAATGCCAGCCCACAAAGTTTCTAAATTAGCCCACCAATTTGATACTTGTCTGCCTTTTACCCGCAAACTGGGCGCACTGGTATCAAATACCGGTTCACCCAATATCATCGCATCAGACTGTTTGGCTGACTCCAACATAAAGGCTGGGATACGTTCGGCTGGATGCTGTCCATCAGAATCCATGGTTAATACATGTGTAAAGCCAGCCGCTGATGCATGCTCCAAGCCATGAAGAACTGCAGCACCTTTGCCTTGGTTAGTGGCTAAAACAATCACGTGTAAATTCGAATCTTCTGCCGCCATGGCTAATAATTCATCTGAACTGCCATCTGTACTACCGTCAACCACTACCCACACGGGTGCCCAGTATTGTCGTGCGGCACGTACGGTTTCATAAACTTTAATCCCCGGGTTATAACTAGGAATGAGGACAAGATGAGTTGTTGAGGGTGTAGTCATAATGGATAACTGCTCAATTAGAGTTCACGTTCGGGCTGCGTTGGTAGCGAGCTCGTTGGATAAAAGGCCGAGCCATCGATGAGTTCATCCTTAAAATACTGATCTAGTTCAGCCATAAAACGTTTAGTGTGCTGTGGTGGATCAAACCGACGCCCAAGACGAACACGATAATGTATCGGCATTGGTGGTTTGCGAAATAATGACCAACCTTTACTTAAAAATAATGAGTCAGTTTCTATTAGTATTGTCTGCACCGGCACCCCCACATGATGAGCGATCAACCCCACACTGCCTTTGAATGTATTAACTGGATTGGTCGTCGTTCGAGTACCTTCTGGAAATAATAATAGATGACTATGACAAGAAAAATCATCCTCAGCCATTGCCATCATATGCCGCACAGTTTTATTACTAATATAGCGTGCCAGCCGCGCACCCGCTCCTAGAAAAATATTATTAAGTAGCTCGGCCTTCAGCACACAGGATATATTGGGTAAGCGTGAAATCACCATCACTGCATCTAATAGACAGGGATGATTAGGCGCTAGAATCAATGAAGGTTCGTCGGCTAGGGAGTCTAGTGCTTTTAGGTCAAAACTAAAACGGCCAGATAGGCTAAGAACCGCAAGATAAAAACGAAATGATAGGGTAATAAAATTCCGCCCTAAGGTTCTTCCTTGTGACATCGGAACTAAAGGATAAAGAATAAAGGCAACTGGTGTCCATATCAGGCAGATAGTTCCGAGCAAGGCAAGACCTAGGTATAACACTAGGTATTCGTATATATTCAACAATATATATAATATGGCACGCATGATTAATTCAGATCGTCATGAGTTAAGCTACTCGAATCTAAGCTGCTAGACGACATCATTATTGAGTGACCAGCCGTTGCCTCAATTTCGACTAGTAAATCCTGTCGACAGATATTAGCTTGCAGATAAACCGCTTTCAGTGCATCCCCCACAGAAAACTTCAATTCATTACGAATAGCATCTAAATCGGCAAGGTGACGCACATAAACCGTGTAATACATTTTAGACAGCTCAAACTTAGTTTCGCTGAGTCGACGATTTGCTTCTGAAAGTACTGCTTTAATATTTTCGATAGTTTCACGTGTTTGAGCGATCACATCACTGGGATGCAATGTTTCATGTCCAACAATACTAGCGGTACCTGATAGAAACAACACATCGTCTAATCCTAATCTGACTAAGCTGGCACGCGAAAATGTCGGACTACGTGGACCATATTGTTGTGGATATCGATACGCATTGACCTGACGCGGATTTTCAATACTCTGAGGCATGACTCGTCCAGCTAAGAAGGCAATCATCAATGAGTTGTGATTCGAATTTCCCTCAAGCTCTGCTAATTCAAAACCTAATGCACAGGCCGCTGGCACATTGCCTTCGACATCACGTCCGTGAGTCAGAAAAGCATCCTGTCGGCCAAGATTAAACTGAGCATAACGTTCCAATCCAAAACTATCGCCATTGATGTCAGCCATATAATTCCGAATGCGTAATAAATATGGGAATGAAAGCATATCAAGCAAGGAAAATATTTGATTATAAGCGGCTTCGGTAGCCAGCTGAAGAGGTGTTTTGTCAGTGTTAGCTGCAAACATTGCTTCGGACAGTTCAATCACACCGAATACAAGATCATCGTCATAACGATAATTAATCGCATCATACTGACCAGATTTAAGTTGACTCTCTCCACTACCAAGCCATACTTCACAAATTGAATCATCATCCAATCTCGCCATGGGTACTCGCATGATTGGAATGGCCAGATCAGCGTCCATTTTCAGCACGTCTGAAGCATAACACTGGCTACCTAGTACATTATTTTTCCAGTGTTGTGATTGATTCATATACCCTGAAATCGGCAGTTTTATACCCTGCAAATAACACGTTTTATCAACCATTAACTTATCCTAGTCTCTTGTTTATCTATGATAGCTTCAGCCACAACTCGGATATTTGATTTTCGCATTTTCCACGCCTTAAATGTGCGTCTAATATTCAGCAATGAAATTATATAATAGATCACCCTGAATATACGCAGTGGGCGGTGAATATTAGTTGGGCCGAACACATCGCCAGCTAATACAGACAATACGGCCTCTTTTACATGAAATATATTGCTTGGACCCATAAATAAATCACGTAAAGCAGGATTTGTAATTCGATAAATAAACCATGAAAACTCCTTTGGACCAATTTTCATTGCTTTATCGAATTTTTTTAATGCCGCGGCAGCCTGTTTGGGATGACTTAGACAGGTATCCACTGTGTCAGCACCAACAAAACCACTTTGCATTGCCAGTAATACCCCCGAAGAAAATACTGGATCAATAAAAGCATAAGCATCACCAAGTAATAAGTAATTACTGCCGTGAGTACGGTCGCACTCATAAGCAAAATTACCAGTAGCTTCAACAGGTGATATCAATTTTGCATTTTTTAGCCTTGCGCTCAACGGAGCACAAAGCTCAATCGTTTCCTGAAAAAATTGCTCTAGCGGTTTATTCTTGCGCATTTTCAAGTAACTCGGCCATACGACAACACCGATGCTTGTTGTACCATCAACAAGTGGAATAAGCCAGAACCAGCCATGATCAAACCAAAAAATAGTAATATTACCTGCGGCCTTACCTTCGTGTCGCTCCACTCCTGAAAAGTGGCCATAGAGAGCAGCACTATTATGTTTTTTATTACGTTGTTTCGCTTTGAATTGATTGCCAAGGAAAGTATCTCGACCAGACGCATCTAAAATAAATCGAGCATGGACAGTTTCAATACTTCCATCATCGTGGCAAGCTTTCACCTGAGCACCAGTATTATCAGCTGAAAACACCACATCCTGTACTTGGCAGCCTTCAACCACTCGGGCATTTTTGCGACTGGCATTACGAATCAATATTTCATCAAATTCAGAGCGTCGAACTTGATAAGCCATCGGCATGGACTTATCCATGGCACCAGAAAATTCGTAAACTTGCTGGTGATCATGCCAAGGTGAGACAAATTCTGCCCCCCATTTTTCCATACCAATCGCTCGAATCTCATCCGCTACACCAAGCTTTTCCAATAAAGGCAAATTTGCGGGGATCAATGATTCGCCAATATGAAACCGTGGGTGATGTGCTTTTTCTAGTAAAGTCACCGCGTAACCCCGTTCAGCAAGCAACGCAGCGGCAGTAGAACCCGCTGGACCACCGCCGATGACTAATACATCACAATCAGATGTCAGGGTACTGGATAATTTCTGAAGGGGGTTCATAACTTGACCTTAATAATAACTAATATGAAATGAGTCATATGGGGTGGCGGTTTTGGACTAAATTAAACAATTTATTTAGGGACTGTCCTAGATAACTAAGCTAGTTTATCTTAATCATTAAATTGAAAGAAGATCCTCTACGTTCTGATAGGCTATCTTAAGCTCAATCAGTCCTTCCCTTGCAGCATCAATATCACCAGTTTGGTAAGTTTTAACTAAGGCATCTGCCTGAGAATAGAAAATGTCATGGGCTTGTTGAAGTTCATTTAGTAAGTCGCCATCAAAAATATCTTGTTCTTTAAAACGAGGAAGCCATGCGCCAAGATGACATTTAACAAGGCATTGATCATAGCTACCATCTCCTTTTGTTTCCAGCGCATGCTTAATGTTTTCAAACCAGTGTTTTGTGGTTAATTGAAGTAGTTTTATTTGATTTTCTCGTTTTGTGTGTTTTTCATTACTATATTTGATCCAGTTTTGGTTCGGACTATAATTTGCAAGCCATTCAGGAATATCATTAGCAGGGATTGGGCGTGATATAGCATAGCCCTGAGCTTGCTTGCAACCCATTATGAGAAGAGCTAAACCATGATCTTCACTCTCAACGCCCTCGGCAATTATTTTACGGTTAAATGCCTGCGCTAAGCCGATAACTCCTTCAATGATACTGAAATCATGAGGATTACAGAGTACATCTCGTACAAAGCTTTGATCGATCTTAATTGTGTTAGCAGGCAAGTGCTTCATATGAGTCAGTGATGAATAGCCTGTGCCAAAGTCATCCAAGGCAACATTAACGCCAAATACAGTTTGACAGCTTTTAATAATGCTACCTACTTTATCAATATCACCCAGTGCACTACTTTCGAGTATTTCTAATTGAAGGTCTTGAGAGTCGACACCTGGATATTTGTCTAAAGCTTCATTTAACTGATCAAAGAAGACCGGTGATTGCAGGTGATTTGAAGAGATATTGATACTGACTTCAAGCTTAATATTATGCTGCTGTTGCCACAGTTCTAATTGTTGTGTTGCTTCATTAATGACCCAGCCTCCAAGCTGAATTTCTACGTCGGTATTATTAATGAGGGGCAGGAAGTCTAGTGGTGGAATTAGTCCCTTCGTAGGATGATTCCAGCGTATTAATGCTTCAAGGCCGAACACCTCCCCTGTGTCCAAGTTAATTTTTGGTTGGTAATATAAACAGAATTCTTTATTTACTAATGCTTGTTTTGTTTCTTGAAGCTTTGTTAATCGGTTAACAACTTCTTGATCATTAAGATAATTAAACTGTTGTTGTTGATTCTTGCCTGCTAGTTTAGCTTGATACATTGCCTTGTCTGCATGGCGTAGTAGCATGTCTAGATCAGAATTATCAATAGGATAGATTGTTGAACCTATTGAAACGCTAATATTATGTGTATAGCCATTAATGATATAGGGTTGAGCTAGAGAGTAACGGATCCGTTCTAACAATTGATCACATTGTGCGAATGATTCAATATCACGTAATAATAAAGAAAATTCATCCCCACCCTGACGTGAGGCGGTATCTTCTTCACGAATAGTGATTCTAAGCCGGTTTGCTACTTCAATTAATAGTTTGTCGCCAGCATCATGACCAAAAGTATCATTAATGGGTTTGAAATTATCTAAGTCAAGAAAGCAAATGGCAAGCATATTTCCAGTGCGTTTACTGTGGGCAATAGCTTGGTTGAAACGATCAGCAAAAAGCATTCGATTGGGTAGCTTTGTCAGCACATCATAGTGTGCCATTAAGTTGAGTGCTTCCTCATCTTGTTTTTGTTGGGAGATATCGCGGTGAATACCGACCATTCTTAGCGGTTGGTGCTTATCGTCCCACTCAATAACTTCTCCGACAGAACTAAACCACAACCACTGATTATCTTTTGTTTTTCTTCTATAAGTTGCAGATTTTGATTGGCCTGTTTTAAGGCATTCATGGAAGGCACTTAAAGTGGCACTTAGATCTTCTGGATGAATATTATCTTGCCATGACTGCAAGTTAGAATGAAACTCATTGGGTTCATAGCCTAATAGACGGGGATACTCATCACTGACAAGTATTTCACCTGATGGTATGTTGAGGTCAAACCAGCCTTGTTGAGAGGTTTCTAATGCAATATCTAAGCGTTTTAAACTATCATTTAACTCATGCGTTCTTTCTGTTATCAGCTGTTCCCGTTGCTCTACTTCATCGTTTAATTTAGATACGAGTTCATCGTTTTTATGCTCTAATCGAAATGAGTTTATGATATTGTGATTTGCAGTTTTTTGTAATGACACGAGCATTAAGTAATAGATCAGTAAAGAACCGGCCAAAAAATAGCTCGTTGTTTCATTTTGATATATAAAAATGGCTATAAGTGTAACAACCTGAGGAATAGTATTAGTAAAGAATGCAGGAGTCCATGCCGCTAAAATAGGCACTGCTGCAGATATAACGCCACAGGAAAGTATAATAAAAAGGGTCTTTAAGGTTGTATCATCAGAGACTAAATAAAATGAGATAAAGAAAGCCCACGAAACGCCCATGAGAAAGGTGATAAAAGTAAAGTACTTAAGCCATAACTTAACATTATTTGGCTGTCTTTTTTCATACTGCTTTGCAAGCAGAAACCTAGCGATGACAACTGTAGAGAGTGTGATATACCAAGTGATAAGAAGGGCGGAGTCAATGATGTCGCGAAATAACAGGTAGAAACAAGAGCTTATGACTATTTGTGCTATCGTTGATGATGGTACTGTCTGAAATAACTGCCGAGCTTGTTCTCGAATAATAATGCTCGGATCTAATGACATGTGGAATTAAAAACCTTAGATAAACTAATTAGTCCCAACAATATATTACAATTTAGCAAAACTCAACCTATTTGGCTTTACAGTAATAGTTAGCACGTTTAAGCATCATTATTCTACGATGCTAACTATTCAAAATAAGACGAACCAAATTAGCTTTTATTGATGATATGGTTCACTGAGTTTATGAACTGAATCGACTAAACGCTGCATGTTTTCTGGTGCAATTGTTGGGTGAATACCATGGCCTAAGTTAAATACATGACCTGTTTCACCTTGTCCAAATCCTGCTAGAACACTGGCTACTTCTTGTTCAACACGATCAGCAGAAGCATACAATACACAAGGATCCATATTGCCTTGTAATGTCACTTTGTCACCAACACGTTGGCGAGCTGTGGCAAGATCAGTTGTCCAGTCAAGACCGATGGCATCAACGCCAGTATTAGCCATTAGTTCTAACCACTGACCGCCACCTTTAGTGAAGAGTGTGACAGGAACAGTTCGACCATCAGCTTCGCGTGTTAAACCCGCTACAATTTTCTGCATATAAGCGAGAGAAAATTCTTGATAGTTTTCTGTGCTTAATGCGCCACCCCAAGTATCAAATAACATGATTGATTGAGCACCGGCTGCAATTTGAGCATTTAAATAAGCAATAACGGAATCAGCTAATATATTCAGTAGAGCATGCATTTGCTCTGGTGCATCAAACATCATGCCTTTAACTTTAGCAAAGTCCTTACTAGAGCCGCCTTCAACCATATAGCACGCAAGCGTCCATGGGCTACCACTAAAGCCAATCAATGGCACTTTACCATCCAATTCGCGGCGAGTAAGGCGAATAGCATCCATGACATAACCGAGATTGTCTTCCATATCTGGAACACCGAGTTTGGCAATATCAGCAGCGCTACGAATAACGTTGTTAAATTTTGGACCTTCACCAGCCACAAAATGCAGACCTAATCCCATTGCATCGGGAATAGTTAAAATATCAGAGAAGATGATCGCTGCATCTAAATCAAAACGACGCAGAGGTTGCAGTGTTACTTCACAAGCAAGATCAGGTGTTGAACACAATGTCATAAAGTCACCGGCTTTAGCACGGACTTCACGATATTCTGGCAGATAACGACCAGCTTGGCGCATTACCCATACAGGCGTTTTATCAACAGGTTGGCGTAATAATGCTCTTAAATAACGATCGTTTTTTAATTCTGACACAGGTGTTCCTTGTATTTTGGCAATTAGACTTTAAGGTAGTCTAAAATTCCTTCAGCAGCTTGGCGACCTTCCCATACAGCAGTAACAACGAGATCTGAACCTCGAACCATATCACCACCGGCAAAGATCTTTTCGTTTGTTGTTTGGTAGGCATATTGACCATCAGCTGGGGCAACAACACCGCCCCAATCATTTACGTCAATGCCAAACTCTGCAAACCATGGTGAAGGACTTGGACGGAAACCAAAGGCAATAACGACTGCATCAGCAGCAATAATTTCTTCGCTACCTGGAACAGCTTCTGGACGACGACGACCATTCTCATCAGGCTCACCTAAAGCTGTCGTCATTACTTTAATGCCTTCAACTTTATTTTCACCTACGATTTCGATTGGCTGACGATTCCATAGGAACTCAACACCTTCTTCACGTGCATTATTCACTTCACGACGTGAACCGGGCATGTTTTCTTCGTCACGACGGTAAGCACATTGAACTGTTTCAGCACCTTGGCGGATGGCGGTACGATTACAGTCCATTGCGGTATCACCGCCACCTAGAACAACAACCTTTTTATCTTCAAGATGCACGTAATTATCAGGGTTTAATCCTAATAAGTGTTTGTTGTTAGCAACGAGATAAGGCAAAGCTTCGTAAACACCTTGTTTATCTTCACCTGGGAATCCACCTTTCATATAAGTGTATGTGCCCATTCCTAGGAATACCGCATCATATTCATCAAGTAGTGTGTGGAATTCAATGTCTGATCCAATATCTGTATTCAGTACAAATTCAACGCCCATACCTTCAAGCACTTCACGACGACGTTTAACCACTTCTTTTTCCAGTTTGAACTCTGGAATACCGAAGGTTAATAAACCACCAATTTCTTCATGTTTGTCGAAAACAACGGGTTTAACTCCACCGCGAACTAATACATCGGCACAGCCTAAACCAGCAGGGCCAGCACCAATGATAGCTACACGTTTGCCAGACTCTTTTACAGCAGATAAATCGGGGCGCCAGCCTTGAGCTAAAGCCGTATCAGTAATGTATTTTTCGACACTACCAATTGTCACTGCACCAAAACCATCATTTAAGGTACAAGCACCTTCACATAGACGATCTTGTGGGCATACGCGGCCACAAATTTCTGGCAATGTATTGGTTTGATGTGCAAGTTCAGCGGCTTGTTCTATATTTCCTTCACTGACTAGTTTTAACCAGTTTGGAATGTAGTTATGTACAGGACATTTCCATTCGCAATACGGGTTACCACATTCTAAGCAGCGATCAGATTGTTCAGCAGATGATTTTTCATCAAAGCCTTCATAGATCTCGCCAAAATTTTCAACGCGATTTTTTGCTTCGATCTTTTTAGGATCGTGGCGTTTAACATCTAGAAATTGAAACGTATTTTTTGCCATAATATTTCTTTGCTCTGTGTCTTATGCTGCTTTGTTTGCTAGTTTCAGCAAACTATCTAATGCGGCTGCTTTAGGTTTTACTAACCAGAATTGACTCAAACGTTGCTCTAAAGTATCCAATATTTGGTTACCCCAAGCACTATTTGTTTCACGAACATGATCTTCAATTAAACCTTTCAGGTGTAGAGCATGTTCAGATAGTTCAGCACTATTCATGCGTACAAGCTCAACAAGTTCAGGGTTATAACGCTGCGAGAATGACTCTTCAACATCAAGTACATAAGCAAAACCACCGGTCATTCCTGCACCGAAGTTCAAGCCTGTTTCACCTAATACTGCAACAACACCGCCAGTCATATATTCACAACCGTGGTCACCGATACCTTCAATAACAGCAGTAGCACCTGAGTTACGAACAGCAAAACGTTCACCGGCCATCCCTGCCGCATAAAGTTCACCACCGGTTGCACCATATAAACACGTGTTACCCATGATGCTTGCATCTTGCGTTTCAAAGTGACTTTCTGGTGATGGGTAAATAGTTAATTTACCTGCCGCCATGCCTTTACCAACGTAATCATTAGCATCACCTTCAAGACGCATTTCTAAACCACCGGCATTCCACACACCAAAGCTCTGACCAGCAGAACCAGTTAATTGAATACGAATTGGCGTGTCAGACATGCCATAGTTAGCGTGATGACGAGCAATTTCACCTGAGATACGACCACCAATTGAGCGATGGATATTACGTACATCATATTTGAAGAAACCACCTTGTTTATTGGCAATTGCTTCTTGCATGTCAACGATCATTTGCTCTGCTAATTCACCTTTATCATAAGGTTCATTTTTAGGCTCGATACAGTATTGTGGTTTATCAGCTGCAACGCCAGCTGTTGATAATAGCGGTGCTAAATCAAGCTTACGCTGTTTATCTGTCGTACCTGGCAAGATTTCAAGCAGGTCTGTACGACCGATCAAATCAGCCATATTACTCACACCCAAGATGGCTAACCATTCTTGAGTTTCACGGGCAACAAACTGGAAGTAGTTCATTACCATTTGCGGCAAGCCAATAAAGTGGTTGCTACGCAATGTATCATTCTGTGTTGCAACACCGGTTGCACAGTTATTTAAGTGACAAATACGTAAGAATTTACACCCTAGTGCAACCATTGGGCCTGTACCAAAGGCAAAGCTTTCTGCCCCTAAAATACCGGCTTTTATTACATCTAGACCGGTTTTTAAACCACCATCTGTTTGTAAGCGAACTTTGTCACGCAAATCATTAGCACGTAATGCTTGATGCGTTTCACTTAAACCTAATTCCCAAGGGCCACCTGCATATTTCACAGATGTTAATGGGCTAGCAGCAGTACCGCCGTCATAACCAGAAATGGTAATTAAGTCAGCATAGGCTTTAGCAACACCGGCTGCAATCGTGCCAACACCAGCTTCTGATACCAATTTAACGGATACTAATGCGTCAGGATTCACTTGTTTCAAGTCAAAGATTAGCTGAGCTAAATCTTCAATTGAATAAATATCGTGATGTGGAGGTGGTGAAATTAAAGTAACACCTGGAACTGAATGACGCAGTGTTGCGATCATTTGGTTTACTTTACCGCCTGGTAATTGTCCACCTTCACCAGGTTTCGCACCTTGGGCTACTTTGATCTGCAATACTTCTGCATTAACAAGGTAGTGAGGTGTAACACCAAAACGACCTGAAGCGACTTGTTTGATCTTAGATATACGTTCAGTACCAAAGCGAGCAGGATCTTCACCACCTTCACCAGAGTTTGAACGACCACCTAGACGATTCATCGCTGTTGCCATGGCTTCATGAGCTTCAGGTGATAATGCACCTAAAGACATGCCGGCACTATCAAAGCGAGATAAGATTGCACTAACTGGTTCAACTTGATCTAAATCTAATGGAGAATCAGCTTTCTTCAGTGCTAATAAATCACGCAATACCATCGCTGGGCGTTCATTTACTAATTCAGCATAGGCTTTATAGTCATCATAACTACCGCCTTGAACTGCTTTTTGTAATGTTGCAATAACGTCAGGGTTGTATGCATGGTATTCATTACCATGAACATACTTTAATAAACCGCCTTGCTCACGTTTTTTACGACTATTCCAAGCGATATCAGCAAGTGATTGTTGGTCGGCATGAATTTCTTCAAAACTTGTACCGCTAATACGACTTGTTGTTGCTGTGAAACATTTATCTACAACGGTTTCATTCAAACCAACAATTTCAAATAATTGAGCACCACGATAGCTGGCAATGGTTGAGATACCCATTTTTGAGATGATTTTGAATAAGCCTTTGTTGATACCTTTACGGTAACGAGCACAGACTTCAGGGCGAGTTAACTCTTTAATTTCACCCGTGTTGATCATGTCATTCAATGATGCATAAGCAAGGTAAGGGTAAATAGCGGTTGCACCGTAACCAATCAATACAGCAAAGTGATGTGAATCACGAGCGGTTGCTGTTTCTACAACGATATTAGTGTTACAACGTAAACCCGCTTTGATTAAACGCTGATGGACGGCACCTGTTGCTAATAATGCATGAACAGGCAGACTATCTGGTCCGATATTACGATCAGTTAATACAATAAGGATTGTACCGCTTCGAGCTGCACGTTCAGCTTGAGCAACAATTGCGTCAACGGCTGCTTCTAAGCCAAAGTCAGCGCTGTAGCTCAGTGAGATAACAGTCGATTTGTAATTGACATCATTATCGCCAAGATCTAATAATTTGTGGAAACGACTTTCTGATAATACAGGCGAGTCAACTACAACACGTTCAGCATGATCTTCTGCTTCTTCAAATAAGTTATGTTCTTGTCCAAAACATGTTTCCAATGACATGACGATGTTTTCACGTAATGGATCAATAGGTGGATTAGTGACTTGGGCAAATTGTTGACGGAAGTAGTCGAATAAAGAACGTTCTTTACGAGACATAACAGGGAACGGCGTATCATCACCCATTGAACCTGTAGCTTCTTGACCCGCCTCACCTAATACTCGAATAACTTGGTCACGTTCTTCAAAGCTAACTTGGAATAGTTTCTCGTAACTAACAAGCTCATCACCTTCAAGTGTTGGACCTGTTTCATCATCAGTATTATCTTCGATGCGTTTAAGATTTGCTTCAATCCATTCACGGTATGGATGTGCTGTTTTCAATGATTCATTGATATCATCTGGAAGTAATAATTCACCAGTTGAAGTATCAACAGCTAGCATTTGTCCTGGTTTTAAGCGACCTTTAGTGACTACATCTTCAGGTTTGTATGGGTAAACACCAACTTCAGAAGCAATTGTAATATGACGATCTTTTGTGATGATATAACGTGCTGGACGTAAACCATTACGATCAAGTGTACAAGCAGCATAACGACCATTCGTTAATACAACTCCCGCTGGCCCATCCCATGGTTCCATATGCATTGAGTTATAGTCATAAAATGCTCTTAAGTCAGGATCCATTGTGTTGTCATTCTGCCATGCAGCTGGAACAAGTAAGCGCATCGCACGGAACATGTTAATACCACCAGCGATCATAGCTTCGAGCATATTATCCATGCTCGATGAATCAGACCCCGTGGTATTCACTAATGGACGAATATCTTCCATATTGTCGATTAGTTTTGTTGCAAACTTAGCACCACGAGCTAGCGCCCAGTTTCGGTTACCTTGGACAGTATTGATTTCACCATTGTGAGCTAAGTAACGGAAAGGTTGAGCTAATTTCCATTGTGGCCATGTATTGGTTGAGAAACGCTGGTGGAAGACACAAATAGCAGTTTCCATACGTTTATCTTCTAAATCTTTATAGAATATAGGTAGATACGAAGGCATAACTAAACCTTTGTATGACACTACATGAGAAGACAACGTTGGAATATAGAATGCTTCATCTGAAATTGCTTTTTCAGATAAGCGGCGAGCTATATATAAGTGACGTTCAAATGCCGCCTCATCCATCTCTGAACCAGGATTAACAAATACTTGGCGCATGATGGGTAATAAGGCTAAAGCTGTTTCACCACAGGCTGCTTCAGCATCAATCGGCACATCGCGCCAGCCTAATACTTCAAGACCTTGCTTTGTTAATTGTTCAGAGACAATTTCTTGGTTTGCAGTTGCTTTAGCATTATCTTGCGATAAGAAAACCATACCTACTGCATAGTTGTCAGCTAAAGAAAAACCAAGTTCATCAGCAATGGCACGGAAAAAACCATCAGGTTTCTTCATTAATAAACCACAACCATCACCCGTTTTACCATCAGCACCAATAGCACCACGATGCGTTAGATTACCTAATGCTTCGATTGCTGTTTCGACTAACCAATGGCTAGGCTTTCCGTCCATCTGAGCGATGAGACCGAAGCCACAATTGTCTTTTTCAAATTCAGGCCGATATAGACCTTGTTCTAATTCTGTTGGCTGACTCAAGTCACACACCTTCAAATTGATTCGATTAAATTCCAGTAAATAAAGCGATACTGGCGAGTACCATCTCAAGGAGACGGTAAAATGGATCTAACATTATAGCTGGTAAAAAGTGTTGCTTCAATCTTCTAATGGTATAGACAGTTATGCTAATGATGTGATTTAGCATTATTGAACGCAGTCTGGTATGATTGCCCGTTCCAAACACGTTCTACTAAAGGCCTTTTTATCAGAAGTTCTCTGGAAAAAGGACAATAACTCAAGCGGGAGCCTATGGTTAGTTTAGAAACACCAGTATGTGATTTTGACTTGCCGGCAATAGATTTTTCTTTGCCTGGTACTGATGGAAAAATCTGGACACTTGATGATTGTCGCGGTGAAAATGGTCTATTGATCATGTTTATCTGTAATCATTGTCCTTACGTAAAAGCTATCCTAGACCGCCTTGTTCGAGATACCAACGAACTAAAACAAATGGGTATTAACACCGTCGCAATCATGTCTAATGATGTTGCCGACTATGAAGAAGACTCTTTTGACAAC
>ENA-ORXI01000659-ORXI01000659.1-sediment-metagenome-genome-assembly--contig:-NODE-659-length-28621-cov-10.747162_pt1 | contig 28621 bp, 29 predicted proteins | sample MGYA00237861_ERZ511468 | MGnify/ENA primary metagenome ERZ511468 (study PRJEB26299, sample SAMN06266213) | sediment metagenome | isolation source: Hudson Canyon methane seep mesocosm | place... | reverse complement strand
ACTGATCACGATAGTCAGCTGGGTGTTATGGGCGTAGCGTTGGTTAAAAAGGTGTAACAGGGTCTGGATTTGGGCAATGCCTAAATTAGCGTGGTTACTGAGAAAATCGTCTAAACCGTCCAGAATCAAGGTGGTGGGCTTTTTCAGTAAGGTTTCTTCCAGCCAATTCCGGTCACAGTTGAGTTCCGGCGAGAGTGTTTCAGAGCGTTTGAGCCACCATTGCCACAGGCGTTCCCAGTCAAACTCTTGGGTTTTTTGATTCTCAAAAGTAACTTGTTGCAGCGGGATAAACAGTACTAAAGGGTTGGGTGGGGCCGGTGTGGCCAGGTAATGACACCCTAAATGCCAGGCAATCATGCGGCAGACAAACGATTTTCCCACCCCTGCCTTACCGGTAATCACCAGTTGCCGGGGCCGTTCATCGCGTTTCTGCAGTAATTTTATGACCTGATTAACGATGTGTTGTTGGCAGCCAACGTGGGCGCCGTTGATCGCCGGCGACGGTGTTGCTGTGCTGTCATCTGCCGGCTCAATCAGCTGTGTACAGGCGGACCTTTGGTTCACCTGAACGATTCTTTTTAAGGTTTCATCGACCAGCATCGGCCCTAAGTCTTGAGCTTGCAGGCGAACGATGTCGGCGGCAATACTGACAATCGGGGCGTTAATGCGTTTAGGGATTTTAATTGATTTATGGGTGCCGCGAAAAAAGATCTGGCGCGCATGGCTACTGGCTTGGTAGCGCACCGACAGATCTGATTTAGCGCTGATGTCCTGGACTTTGGGGTAGGGCAGGAAGGCTGCTTTACAACGGCGTTGTTGTTGCAAAAATTCAGCCTCCCAGTGGCGAAGCTCTTTATTTTTACAGTAAATACTGGCGATCAGGTCGTTTTTGCCAAAATCTTTTTTCCCTTGGGTGAACAGCCGGGTTAGTGCGAGTGCCGGCCAGGCGAGCGGGTACAGCCCTTGATAGGCAAAATGACCCAGACTGCCGGTTAAGGGGTCGCCGCCTTGGTGCGGGACGGCGATGTTCAGCACTCGGCGGGTTTTAAACCACAGCGATTCATTACTGGGATAATCGAGGCTCTGGTGGTTAAGCCCGGTTTCAATATGGGCGGCAAAGGCGTTACTTAACAGTTGTTTGACCACCAGTCCGCCGGTGCTGTGGGTAATAAAAATGATATGGCGGTGGTTGTTAAACTCATTGTCCAGCCAAACGGCTAAGTCATCGGCAGCTTGTTCGAGGCTGCTGCGTTCCCAGGGTTTTGAGGGGTAGTCAAAGGAAATGACATCGCAGTTAACGCCGGCCTTAGTGAGTACCCATTCGGGCATTTTGCCCCAGGTTTTTAAGCTGTCACCAAAAAGACCGTGCACAAACACCACTAAACAGCGGCTATTAGTAGCTTTTGTGGTGCGGTGAATAGCGCCGTAGCGGCAGGTTTCCGTCCAAAAGGATGACTCCATGGTTTTTTACAGTGAGCTAGTGAGGGCAAGGGTATAATGCATGCAATTAATTTAACACGATTGCATAAGATTGCTTAAATTTTAAGGTTTTAAGGGCTGTTGCGTGCAGGTGTTAGGGCTAAAGCGCAGTTATGATCCTTAAGGGTGCTGTTTGCGTGTCGTTTGAGGCGTTAAAACGGTCCCAAAAGGCCATTAAGGAAAGTATTAAGGGTAGTATAGTCTGTGGCGTAACAGCAACAGTTAGCAATTAAATTCAACTGATGCCTGTAAGCGCTTGATTTTAAAGAATAACCATGGCAGTAAAAAAACAACGAAAGGCTTGAAATATTGTCTGAGAGTTGCTAATATGCAAACCGTAGCATTAGCCATTGTTGTAACAGGGCGTTTAAGTGTTGCAACAGAGATAAAAATGTGAAAAAAAATTCTTTTAAGGGGGAATAAATGAAAAAAACACAACTAGCCGCAGCGATTGCCTTAGCAGTCTCAGGCGCAATGATCGCACCGCAAGCTTCAGCGGGCGACCATAAAGGCATGCAGGCGCAAATCAATGCCTTGTCGGGCATGATGAAATCAATGCAAAAAGAACTGAAACGCGTTAAATCAGCGGGTGGTTCACAATCGTTGCAAGAGTGGGAAAACACCGTTAATGCGGTGAAAGTATTGAAGCAAAAGAAAAACCGAGTCACGTTCAGAGGCGGTTTTGCGCGGAACGATAACAGTCGTATAGGCGATATTTTAACTGACGCTAATTGGGATGGTAGTGGTGGCGGAATTAACATTGGTGGGTTAGGCGTTAATACTGCAGATTTAACAGGAAATAATCCGAATGGCGACCGCGATGGTTGGTATTTTGGTGCTGCTTTAGATCATCATATCAATAGCGACTTGTTCGGTATTTCTGATTTAATCGGCGTACCGATGGAAGTGTTGGCCGAAATTATGTTTGAATATAAAGAATTTGATCGTGCGAATTTGAATCGTGCGCCATTACCAACGGCGGCTAATGATTCAGTAAATGCTATTATTCAAAATGGTGGCATGGATTCTTTAGCTGGAGTTGTTTGTAGTACAGATGCACTAAGTACCGCAGGGGTAGGTTTAACTGCGGGTGGTGTTGGTCCTTATGGTGCTTGTGGAAATTCTGTTACGGTTACACAGTTTACTTTGAGTGCGTCACCAAAAATTAAGTTTATGGAAGGCAGTAATTTTCGTCCATGGGTTATTCCAGCGGGTTTTGGGTTCCACGTGATCAGTCCTCCATCTGACGGCGTAACCTACATTACCGGAGGTGTGCAATTTGCAGTCGGTGCCGATTATAAAATCTGGGAAGACATATATGCCGGTGGTGATATCCGTTATCACCTAACCAGTAATGCGACCGACGGCGTTAACGTTGACGGTATGACAGCCGGTGGTTATGTCAGTTTAGGTTTCTAAGTTGACGTAAAAAAAAGCCGTTTACGGTTACAAAAAAGGCAAGGGTTAAACCTTGCCTTTTTTTATGTCTGCTATTTTTTTAAAAGCGAGATGCTTTTGATTTAAGACCTTAAGGGACTAAATCCAGAACTTCAATAATTTCGGCATAAGGCACCTCCGCAGTTTCATTTAAGGCGGCGACGGTTTCAACATTCTCTGCCTCAAACAAACAGGTACAGGATGAGTCTGAGGGGTAAAAATTACTGCGAATATAGTTAATCGGCGTGCCGTCTTCAGTCATGGTTTTACTGGTCGCAATCACATTTTTTTGTGCCTCGGTCAGTTGATCTAGGGTAATACCGGGTAAATGGCGTTTTACGGCGTAGGTAGTCATAGTCCCTCCTAAAATGTTAGTTAAACGTCTTTAACCGACAACAAAAAAATGGCTTTGTTCAGTTCAGCTTGGTAATTAAGGGCGATATTGTTAGCATAGCGCCTCTATGAAAACACTTTACCCTGAAATTATCCCGTTTAAAACGTTTCACCTTGCTGTGACAGAGGGTCATTCCCTTTATGTCGAGCAATCGGGTAATGTTAACGGGATTCCTGTTATTTTCCTGCACGGTGGTCCGTGTTCAGGGACAAGGCCTTCTCACCGCCGGTTTTTTAACCCTGATTTTTTTCATATCATCTTGTTTGACCAACGCGGCTGCGGCCAATCAAAACCTTTTGGGAAAATTAAAGGTAATACCACGGCCGATTTAATCACCGATTTGGAAGCGATTCGAGAATATCTTAGCATTGACGCTTGGGTCTTGTTTGGCGGTTCTTGGGGGGCGGCATTGGCTTTACTTTACGCTCAGCAATATCAACAGAGGGTTGAGGCTTTAGTGCTTCGAGGGGTGTTTTTAGCCCGCCGCCAAGATATGGACTGGTTTATTAAAGCGGGGGCCAATAAAATTTATCCTGAATTATTTGAGGGATTGCTCGCCGCCTTGCCAGAACATGCTGTTAAGGCGCGCGTCGAGAGTCTTTACCAGACCGTATTTGGCACCGATTACCAAGCAGCAATCAAGGCGGCCAAGGCGTGGGAAGCATGGGGCAGTCAATTAGCCGTGGGGGTAGACTATAGCGCCGATGATGAAGGCGGTGATGCGGAAAAGTTACTAGCACAAGTTAAAATGGAACTTCATTACGCTAAAAACCATTACTTTATTGAAGACAATCAAATTCTAAATCAATGCGGTACACTGACCGATATTCCGGCGGTGATTATTCATGGGCGCCAAGATTTAGTTTGTCCACTGGAGGCGGGCTGGCAGTTAGCCCGTGCTTTACCGCAGGCTGATTTTAAAGTGTTATCCACAGCAGGGCATATTGCTCAAGGGGAAGCGATGATCGATGCGTTGGTGACGGCGATGGATGAGTTCGCATCCGAGTTTAACAATTGAAAGGGAAATAAAACGTTTTGGAACAACCGATGAAAAAAAGAATTATTATCGCGATGACTGGCGCCACCGGCGCGGTTTACGGCTATCGCATGTTAGCGATTTTAAAAGAGATGGAATCTATTGAAACCCATTTGATAATTTCCGATGCCGGAGTGTTAAATATTAAGCACGAATTGGATTTAAAGCGTAAAGACCTGTATGCCTTGGCCGATGTGGGTCACGACATTAACGATATTGCCGCCTGTGTCGCCAGTGGCGCCTTTAAAACCGAGGCGATGATTATCGCCCCGTGTTCGATGAAAACCTTAGCCGCTATCGCGCACGGTTTTGGCGATAACTTAATCTCAAGGGCTGCGGATGTGTCTTTAAAAGAACGGCGCCGCTTGGTGGTGGTCCCGCGCGAAACACCGTTGAATTTAGCCCACATTCGTAATATGGGTCTCGTGACCGAGATGGGCGGTATTATTTTCCCACCGCTCCCGGCCTTTTACGGCAAGGCGAAAACCTTAGCACAGCTTATTGACGAAAGTGTCGGGCGGATTCTGGAAACCGCCGGGATTGAGACCGAGGGTTTGTATCAACCTTGGGAAGGTTTAAACTAAACGCGCTATTTAAATTTTGCTTGGGGATTAATCGCTTAAATTTTTGGAGTTTTTAGTATTTCTAAACACCAGCGGCACTTCCACAGTTTGCTCAGCACTCGCCATTGCTTGGTCGATGGCTTCTTGAACCAAATGTTTATTGGGCGATTTACTGCAGACCGGGTCGGTGTTATACATATCGCCGGTCAGTAAATAGGCCTGACAACGGCAACCGCCAAAGTCTTCTGATTTCTCAGAACAACTCCGACACGGCTCTTTCATCCAGTCATCGCCTCTGAAAAAATTAAAGGCTTTCGAATCGTTCCAGATTTCACTAACACTAAAATCGGTGACATTGGGACAATCAAGACCCGGGAGTTCGCGTGCGGAATGACACGGCAGTGCAACCCCGTCAGGCGCTACCGTTAAAAAGGTGGTGCCCCAGCCATTCATACAGGCTTTCGGGCGGTCCTCATAATAGTCCGGTACGACATAGTAAATTTTCATTTTGCCTTTGACGGTTTCTTTGTAGTCTTGGGCAATTTTTTCAGCGGTTTCAAATTGTTCGCGGCTGGGCAGGAGTAAGTCGCGGTTTTTATGCGCCCAACCATAGTACTGGGTGTTGGCTAATTCTAAGTAATCAGCACCGAGTTCAGAGGCCATTTCTAGAATATCGGCCATTTGATGAATGTTTTGCCGGTGAATCACCACACACAAGACCATCGGATAGCCGTGTTTTTTAACCAGACGGGCCACGTCTTGCTTGTGGCTGTAGGACTTGGTGCCGGCAATGTGATCGTTAAGCTCTTGGGTGCTGGCCTGAATACTGACTTGAATGTGGTCGAGGCCGGCTTCTTTCAGTTCGATGATACGTGCTTCGGTGAGTCCATAGCCGGAGGTGATCAGGTTGCTGTAATAGCCTAAGTCCCTCGCATGGCGGACAATTTCGGCCAAATCGGTGCGGGCCAAGGGTTCGCCGCCCGACAGCCCCAGTTGTACGGCGCCCATTTTTCGGGCCTCGGTTAAGACCCGTTTCCAGTCTTCAGTACTCAGCTCTGTAGGATACTGACTATAGTCCACAGGGTTAGAGCAATAAGGGCATTGCAATGGGCAGGCATAGGTAAGTTCTGCCAGTAGCCAGCGTGGTTTGTGGGCGTTATTGTTCGGTGATCCAGCCATTGTTCAGTGCGACTTCTAGAAATTGAGTAATGTCATTCTTAAGACCGTGCGCTTGAAATTTTTCTTCCAAGTCAGTCACAATTTTATCAAGATTTCGGCTCCCATCACACAGTTTAAGGATTTCAGCCGAACTTTGGTTCAGTTCAACCATGCCTTCGGGGTATAAAATAACGTCTTTTTGTTGCGCCTCTTCCCACTGCAGACGGTGCATGGGTGAGAAAGCCAGTAAACTGTTAGGGTTCAGTGCCATAGAGGAATCCTTTACGCGTCTTCGATATTAAAATAGGGCGGTGTCTCATGGATATAGGCCATGGTCATGGCATCGAGCATGGTCCATAAGACATTGAGTTTAAACTTGAGGATGGTTAGCATTTTTTCCTGTTGTTCACGGGTTTTATACCAATCCAGCGTGATTTCAAGACCGTGGTTGACATCGCGGCGGGCTTCAGTCAGACGTTTTTTAAAGTAGCTATAACCCTGCATATCTATCCAGGGGTAATGTTCTGGCCAGTTGTTAAGGCGTTGTTGATGGATTTTAGGCGCAAAGAGCTCAGTGAGCGATGAGCTGGCCGCTTCATGCCAGTCAGCACGCCGGGCAAAATTAATGTAAGCGTCGACCGCAAAGCGGACGCCGGGCAGTACATGTTCTTCGGAGACCACTTCATCGCGGGTTAATCCGACCGCTTCACCGAGCTGAATCCACGCTTCAATGCCGCCAGGATCATCGCCCTGACCGTCATGGTCAAGAATCCGTTGCACCCATTGCGAACGAGTCGCTTGGTCGGGGCAATTAGCCATAATGTTGGCATCTTTAATGGGAATACTAACCTGATAATAAAAACGGTTAGCCACCCAGCCCTGAATTTGTTTTTGGCTGAGCTCGCCATTATTCATCATCACATGATAGGGATGATGAATGTGGTAATAGCGCTCCATGGCCCGAATTTGGGTTTCAAAGTCGGTACGGCTTAAAGGTTGTGGGTCGGTCATGCTTTTTTTCCGTTACAGTTCAATTTCAAGGCCGTCGTAGGACACTTCAATACCGGCTTGATCGAGAACTTGTCGTTGCGGTGAATCTTCATCTAAAATCGGGTTGGTATTGTTGATATGAATCAATATTTTTCGGGTATTGTCGATAGCGTTGAGCGTTTCGATCATGCCGCCGGGTCCTGATTGGGCTAAATGTCCCATATCTTGTGCGCGTTTAATGCCAGCCTTCTGGCAGATCATTTCGTCATCGGTCCAAAAAGTCCCGTCCACTAACAAACAGTCAGCCGCTTCCATCGCCCGCATGACGTGCGGTTCAAATTCGCCTAAGCCCGGTGAATAGTACACTTTTTTCCCCGTTGAAATTTGTTCAATAATCACCCCGACATTGTCGCCGTCATGCGGGTCGTGGCGGTGCGGTGAATACGGCGGTGCTTTACTCTTTAAGGCGTGGGTATAAAAACGTAAATCGTCAATGCCGGCAATTTCAAAGCCGCTGCCATCGACCGGAATCGGGTGATGATTCACCGTACAATAATCAGCCAGCATATTAAAAAGTGGGAAGCCGGTGGTCAGGTCTTGTCTGACCATTTCGCTGCAGTAAATATCTAAAGGCTCGCCTTCGCGTAAAATCAACAAACCGGTGGTATGATCAATCTGACTGTCCATGAGCATCACTGCTTTAATACCGGTGTCACGAATGCCTTGTTTAGGTTGAATCGCCGGAAAGGCTTCCAGTTGTGCGCGAATATCTGGAGAGGCATTAATCAGCAACCAGTTATTGTCGTCGGTACTGACGGCAATTGATGACTGGGTACGGGCTTTGGCATTGATATCGTTGTGCCGCAATCGACGGCAATTGTTGCAGTTGCAGTTCCATTGGGGAAAACCGCCGCCGGCGCCGGAACCTAATACTCTTATTTTCATGTTTTAAATCCTAAATAAATGCGATGGGTCAGTCAATGTAGAGGCTGAATGATACTAGGGGCGGGTTAAAGAATAAAGAGAGCAATAAAAAAAGGGGCTCAGTGAGCCCCTTTTTAACAAGCCGCTAATCGATTAACGGTTGTTGATATACATAGTCACTTCAAAACCAAAACGAAGATCTGTGTAACTTGGTGTTTCCCATTTCATGGTATATACCTCCAAAATTTTTTTATTATTTAAGCTAGCTTGATCAAGAAAGCTATTCGTGAGTATACGATGAACAAATTGATAACGCAATATTGAGTTAGGGTGATTGTTTCACGGGTAGTCGTTTTAAGCGCAAGGGGCGGCGATGGTTTGATGCTTTCAGTGAAGTAATTGCTTGTTTTTTATCACATAACACTTGAAGTAGTAGGGGGAGTCAGGTTATAGTCTCGCCGGTATTATTATTTTGGAGTTTTATAGATGTTCGGTGAGATTATTTTTGTAACCGTGGCTATGTTTTTAGCCGCTTTTGTTATTTGTATCCCGTTTGGTTTTTTTATTTATGTTTTTGAGAAAGACCCGAAACAACCGTTTGGTGAGGCGCACGGTGCCAGTCACGGTATGGGACCCATCTTAGCTAAGTGTGATCCTTTTTTACAAAAATGGTTGGCGCAGAAAAAAAACGGCTGAATACGTCGTGGTTTCACAATAAGGTTATGCCTAAGCGGTTAACGTTGACCACACGTTGGGCACAGAGGGTTCTTCTTTAAGGTCAGGGTATTCCATTCCATCGTTAGGCCATCGAGCAATAATAGCCGGCCAGTCACAGTTTGACCCATTCCGACAATGATTTTAAGGGCTTCTAAGGCCTGCATGGAGCCGATAATGCCGGTGATGGGGGAGATAACCCCGTGGGTGGCGCAATTTTGTTGCTCGTCGTCGGATTCCTGATACAGGCAATTATAACACGGGCTGTCAGCGTGTCCTGGTGTAAAGACCGACAGTTGCCCTTCAAAGCGAATAGCGGCGCCGGAAATAAGCGGTGTCTGGTGCTCTACACAGGCCCGGTTAATCGCAAAGCGCGTCTTAAAATTATCGCTGCAATCGAGTACGATATCTGCCTTTTTAACTTCTTCTTGTAACTGATTGCCCGCCAATCGTTCCTTTTTAGCCATGACTTGTGTTTCAGGATTCAAGCTTTTCAGTGTTTGTGCACTTGAAAAAACCTTATCGGTCCCAATATCTTCAGTATGGTGAGCAATTTGACGCTGGAGATTGGACAGATCGACAACATCATCGTCATACAGGGTGATGTGGCCCACACCTGCGGCAGCCAGATAAAGGGTGGCAGGGCAACCTAAGCCGCCGGCACCAATCGTGAGTATTCGGCTGTTTAGGATGCGTTGCTGGCCGTCAATATCGATCTGCGGCAACATGATTTGGCGGCTATAACGTAATAATTGTTGGTCGTTCATGGGGCGGTTAGAGGCTAAAGAGAGAGCTCAAATAATGCCAAAATACTTGACAGACTGCAAAAGATAGTTATTATTAGCACTCATTGATGTCGAGTGCTAATTGCATTTGAAGCTAAAAAGTAATTGTTTAATTTTTTAATTAGGAGAAGTTGATGGGAATACGTCCGTTACACGACAGAGTAATTGTCAAACGTGTTGAAGAAGAAACAACCTCAGCAGGAGGCATTGTGCTTCCAGGTTCAGCCGCAGAGAAACCCAGTGAAGGTACGGTGTTGGCTGTAGGCAATGGTAAAGTTCTTGATAATGGCGACGTTCGTGCAGTTGATGTAAACGTTGGCGATAGAGTGTTGTTTGGAAAATATTCCGGCAACGAAGTCAAAGTTGATGGCGACGACCTGATCGTTATGCGTGAAGAAGACATCATGGGTGTTTTGGACTAAGTGTCGCGTTTGATTCACCTGATAAGAATATTAATTAATCGTTTATAGGATATAAAATGGCAGCAAAAGATGTAATTTTCGGCGATGACGCCCGTACTAAAATCGCTGCAGGTGTCAATATTTTGGCAAATGCAGTAAAAGTAACGCTGGGCCCTAAAGGCCGTAATGCCGTACTCGACAAGAGTTTTGGTGCACCGACTATTACTAAAGATGGGGTGTCGGTTGCAAAAGAAATCGAATTGCAAGATAAATTCGAAAATATGGGCGCGCAAATGGTTAAAGAAGTTGCATCTCATACTTCAGATGCGGCCGGTGACGGTACCACAACCGCCACAGTGTTAGCACAAGCCATCGTTAATGAAGGTTTGAAAGCGGTTGCAGCGGGCATGAACCCGATGGATCTAAAACGTGGTATTGACCAAGCAGTCATTGTGGCTGTCAGTTCCATTGAAGAATTAGCCGTACCGTGTACTGATGGCAATGCGATTGCTCAGGTCGGTACTATTTCAGCGAATTCAGATACTTCAGTAGGTCAGATCATTGCCGATGCCATGGGTAAAGTCGGTAAAGAAGGCGTGATCACGGTTGAAGAAGGCAGCGGTCTGGATAATGAGTTAGATGTCGTTGAAGGCATGCAGTTTGACCGTGGCTACCTCTCACCTTACTTCATTAACAATCAAGACAGCATGAGTGTTGAGTTAGATAACCCATTCATTTTGATCTTCGATAAGAAAATTTCTAATATCAGAGATTTATTGCCTATTCTTGAGAATGTGGCTAAAGCCAGCCGTCCGTTATTGATTATCGCTGAAGATGTTGAAGGCGAAGCACTGGCAACGTTAGTGGTTAATAACATGCGTGGTATCGTTAAAGTCGCGGCGGTTAAAGCGCCGGGTTTTGGTGACCGTCGTAAAGCGATGTTGGAAGATATTGCTATTTTGACTGGCGGTGTAGTGATTTCTGAAGAAGTCGGTTTGTCTTTAGAAAAAGCAGAACTGGATCAACTCGGAACTGCGAAAAAAGTACAAATCACTAAAGATAATACCACTGTGATTGACGGCGCGGGTGCTGAAGACCAAATTACCGGTCGTGTTGCGCAAATTCGTGCACAAGCAGAAGATGCAACTTCAGATTACGACAAAGAAAAACTACAAGAGCGTTTGGCTAAATTAGCCGGCGGTGTTGCGGTTATTAAAGTCGGTGCAGCGACTGAAATGGAAATGAAAGAGAAAAAAGCCCGTGTTGAAGATGCTTTACATTCAACAAGAGCGGCTGTTGAGGAAGGTGTGGTCCCAGGTGGTGGTACTGCTTTGGTTCGCGCTATCAGCAGCCTTGACGGGTTGGAATCTGCTAATAACGACCAGTCAGTCGGTGTTGCTATTTTACGCCGTGCGATGGAAGAGCCTTTACGTCAGATTGTGACTAATGCCGGGGATGAAGCCTCAGTTGTTTTGAACGATGTTAAAAACGGTGAAGGTAACTACGGTTACAACGCTGCTTCGGGTGAATACGGTGATATGGTCGCTTCGGGTATCTTAGATCCTGCTAAAGTTACACGGTCAGCACTACAAAATGCAGCGTCTATCGCAGGGTTAATGATCACAACCGAAGTGATGGTTGCAGATCAACCGGATGATGGTGCAGCAGCTCCTGCAATGCCTGATATGGGCGGCATGGGCGGTATGGGCGGTATGGGCGGCATGATGTAATGTCAGTTCGTCAGTCTTTTAGCTGATTAGTCAGTGATCTGAAAGACAGACTGTTCTACTTATAAAGAAGCAGTGCGAGAAAATCGAAGGATTTTTGAGCGCTGCTTTTTTTATGTCCGATAGTTAATAACGGGTGTTATGGGTAGTGACAGGCTTAAGATGATCAACGTAGACAAATGCGGTGAAAAAAGTTATACCTTATCGTGATGGAAAACAATAAAAGGGTGGTTTTTTATTCGCCACTGGATGTGCTCAAATTTTAAAAGGTTTTTTTAACATCTTTAGTTTAATGGATAGGCGTTGTTTATGAAAAAGCAATTAGCGGCTTTATTTTTAATGATGGTCATGATGGTGTCAACAGGGACGGCCGTTGCCGGCGGTCATTCTAACGTTGTCGTTTCTACTGCCGTCGGCGTGGTGAAATTGCCTTTTAAGATAGTGGGCGGTGTGGTGGGCGGTCTTGTCGGAGCTATAACGGGGGGCGCTCAAGGTGTTGTGGATATCTGGTCATCTATTAACGAAGAACATGCGACCAATCCTTTCTTAGTACTGCCTGTCGGTGTCGTTGGCCTTGTTTATGCAGTTCCTGTCGGGCTGGCAACCGGTGTGTCATCGGGGGCGATAGAAATGGGTCAAGTCGGTTTTAATTGGATGTAACTAAACGACCTGAAAGTTTTTTTATAGCCAAAGACACTGTTTTTAAGTGCTTGTGAGATTAATACTAAGCGATGTCTTTGGCCTGCAAGTCAGCATGATAGGAAGACCGTACTAACGGTGCACTGGCGACCTGAGCAAAGCCCAGTTGCTTAGCATAGTTGCCAAATTGTTCAAATTCTTCCGGCGTGTAATAGCGCTGTACAGCCAAGTGGTCGGGGCTGGGTTGAAGGTATTGACCCAAGGTCAGCATGGAGCAACCATGTTCCAGGAGGTCAGCCATCACTTGATGGACTTCTTCCGGCATTTCGCCAAGGCCCAGCATAATGCCTGATTTAGTGGCAATGCTCGGGTGTTGTTGGCGGTGTAATTGAAGCAGTTTTAAAGAGCTGTGATAGTCGGCACCGGGGCGAGATTGTTTGTAAAGCCTTGGGACGGTTTCTAAATTATGATTAAACACGTCGCACGGGTGGGCGGCTAATTTTTCAAGGGCAACGTCGATGCGGCCTCGAAAATCAGGGACTAAAATTTCTATTTTTGTCGTCGGTGTTTTTTCACGAATAGCGCGAATACAGGCGGCAAAATGACTGGCACCGCCGTCTCTTAGGTCATCACGATCAACGGAGGTAATAACCACGTATTTAAGGTTCATCGCTTCGATCGATTCTGCAAGGTGCAGGGGTTCACCTGAGTCTAAGGGTAACGGTTTGCCGTGAGCAACATCACAAAAGGGACAGCGACGGGTACACAAATCGCCCATAATCATAAAGGTAGCGGTTCCGTGTTGAAAGCATTCGGCGAGGTTAGGGCAGGCGGCCTCTTCACAAACACTGTGTAGTTTTTTTTCGCGTAAAACTTTTTTGATTTGATTAACCTTATTGCCAACCGGTATCTTGACGCGAATCCAATCGGGTTTGCGTAGGGTTTCGATGGTTTTATCCACTTTGATGGGAATACGAGACAGTTTGTTGTCATTGCGTTGATGGCTGTCTGGGGTGGATCTTGAGGGCGCTTGGAAAGGGGCTTTTGTGGTCATGATAAGTGTTGGTAAATAGAGTGGACTAACGGGATAGCCAGTTCATCGTTATTGATTGAAACATTGTGATTGATGAGTTGTGTCATTTCAAGGTTTTTAAAGCCACACGGGTTAATCGCACTGAACGGCGTCAGATCCATATTATTATTAAGGCTTAGACCGTGATAGCTGCACCCGTTGCGAATTCTTAAACCCACAGAGCCAATTTTTTTTTGGTTGATATAAGTACCGGGAGCCTCAGCTTTAGCATAGGCTAAAAGACCGTATTGTTTGAGCGTGTCGATCATGGCGGTTTCCAGTAAGGTGACCAGTGATCGGACGCCCATGTTATGGCGGGTCAGGTCGATAAGGGTATAAACGACTAATTGTCCCGGGCCATGGTAGGTGACTTGACCGCCGCGGTCGGAGCTCACCACAGGAATGGTGCTTGGTTTTAACAGATGTTCTCGTTTGCCATTGAGTCCTAGCGTGTAAACAGGCGGGTGTTCAACAATCCAGAGCTCATCAGCCGTTTCAGCGCACCGGTTTCGGGTGAAGTCGCACATGGCCTGAAAACTGTCGTTATAGTCCTGAAGTCCTAAGTTTCGAACAATCGGCAGGGTGGCAGCGGGTTGTTTTTCGGTCACTTAAAGCGCCATTACAATAGCATCACAGTCGGTGAGGTCGTGGTAAATAGCATCAAGTTGCAGTTGGCTGGTGGCCACGATCGTGATGGTCAATGCCGTGTATTTACCCTTTTTACTGGGGCGATATTTAATGGCATCGCTGTCAATGGCTGTCACATGCTTCTGAATCAGGGTTAAGACCGTTGTCCCAAGTGCAGGGTCAGAATGACCCACGACTTTAATCGCAAAGGAGCAAGGAAATTCCAGTAAGCTTGTTGGTTCAGTCATGTTCTTTTTTCTCTTGAAAGAGGCGGTTGAGGGTGTGCCATAAAGGACCCACAGCACCGGTGCCAACCGAACGTGAATCAAGCTCTGTGACCGGAATGATTTCCCGGGTTGAACTGGTTAACCAAATTTCATCGGCTCGCTTAAGTGTGTCGGTGGTTATGGCCGTTTCTTGAAAAGGAATGTTTTGGTTTTGGATTAATTCAATGATTACTTTACGGGTAATGCCGGGCAGGATATTACTGTTTTGGGAGGGGGTTGAAATAACGCCGTCTTTAACCACAAAAATATTGCTGGCAGCACCTTCAAGAACAAGATCATTTTTAATTAAAATGGCTTCAGCGCACTGTTGGTCCAGTGCTTCTTGTCGCAGTAAAATATTGGCAAGTAGTGTCGTGGCTTTAACATTACACAGGTGCCAGCGAGTATCTTCGATGGTGAGGGCTTTACTGCCACTATGTAAATGGTCAGACGGTGCAATGTCAGCGCTCATTGCAAAAATAGTTGGGTCTAAATCGCTTGAAAAACTATGGTCTCGTTTGGGTGCTACGCCACGGGTGATTTGTAAATAGATGTATTGGTCTTTAGTGGGATCGAGTAACGGTTGGAATATTTCAGACCATTGTGATTTGCTATGCGGGTTAGCCATCCGAATACTTTCAAGACTCTTTGCAAGGCGGTTTAAGTGGTCGTCAAGAGAGAAGAGCTTGCCTTGATAGCTGGGAATAACTTCATAGACGCCGTCACCAAATAAAAACCCCCGATCTAAAACAGATATTTTTGCATCACACAGGGGTTGGTAGTGACCGTTTAAATAAACGAGAGTTTGATCCAGTAGCGTCATTGTTTATTGTGCTTTCAACAGTACGGTATCGTAGAGTTTTTGAAAAATACTGCCGATTGCAATAGGACTTAAGGCGACCAGTGGTTTTTGGATGATGGTTTCGTCTTGTAAGGTAATAGCGATAGAACCAAAAGTCTGGCCGGCGCCCACGGGGGCAATGATTCTTGAATCAACGGACATGACAGCTTTTAGGTCGTCGTAATGACGTCTTGGAACTGTGACATAGAGATCATCGTTTATGCCTAAGGATAAAATGTTGGTTTCGCCCTTCCAAACTTTGGCTTCGGTGAGTTTTTGCTGCGCGTCGTAGAGTTTATGCGTTTCAAAAAATCGAAAGCCATAATTTAATAGGTTCTGATTCTCACGGGCTCTGGCATTTTGATTGCGGGTGCCCATGACCACTGAAATTAAACGCATGTTGTTGCGTTTCGCAGAGGCAACCAGGCAATAACCTGCTTTTTCGGTATAACCGGTTTTAATGCCATCCACAGAGTCATCGCGCCACAGTAATTTGTTACGGTTACTTTGTTTTATATTGTTAAAAGTGAAGTCTTTTTCTTTGAACCACTGGTAGTAGTCTGGAAATTCACGGATTAATGCCTGACTTAAAATAGCCAGATCATGCGCAGTGGTATAGTGGTTCTTGGCCGGCAGTCCGGTACTGTTATGGAAATTACTATTGATCATGCCCAGTCGTTTGGCATGTTGGTTCATTAATCGGGCAAAGGTTTCTTCATCGCCGGCGATATGCTCCGCTAAGGCAACACTGGCATCATTACCGGATTGAATAATGACTCCTTTAAGTAGGTCTTCTACACTGACATGCTTGTTAACCTCGATAAACATTTTTGAGCCCGGTGTTTTCCAGGCTTTTTTACTGATGATGACGGGTTCATCAAGCGCTAATTGGCCGGCTTGTAATTCCTGAAAAACAACATAAGTAGACATTATTTTAGTCAGGCTGGCCGGTGCCAGACGATCATCTGCATTTTTCTCAGTGAGAATTTGGCCGCTGTCAAAGTCCATGAGGAAATAGCCGCGGGCAGCAATCGTCGGGCTGGCGGGGATGATCAGGTTGTTAGCCGCTAGTAAAGGAGTCGGTAAAAAAAACACCAGCATGCAAAGGGCCAATGATTTACCTGACGAAAAAACTCGGTTTGTTATAAATAGCATAAGCGTAAAAGTTTTTAAGGCAAAAAAAGGGATAAATTAATAGGGTTAGCTTGTGTTGTTATTAATTTAAAGTTTAGGGTTCTAGGATGACAATTATAACATGAGCCGATTATTGAAAGTTACTCCGTTATAAAATGGAGTGCGGAATAACCGATTTTGCTGAGCCGTTGCATCAGTCGGTCGGCTTCATTGACAGAGACAATAGGGCCAAACTGAAGTTTATGCAGTAATCTGTGAGATTTAGAGGTGGTTACAATGCGTGATTTTGGTAAGTGTTTGTGGCTTAACTGTTGTTGCAGGTTTTGAGCGTTCTCTAGGTGTTGAAAAGCACCGACTTGGAGATAAACATGCGTTTTTTTATCTGAAAGCGTCGATGAGCGAGGTAAGTCAATGCTAGGTTTGGAGGTGTTGATAGACTGAATTCTAACAAATCCGGTTCCTTTTTTTAAAATGTCAAGTTTAGCCGCTGCGGTGTATGACAGGTCGATAAGACGGTTGTCGTGAAAAGGACCGCGATCATTGATACGCAGAATAACGAAACGTTTATTGACCAGATTAGTGACTTTTACATAAGAAGGAATGGGCAGTGTTTTATGGGCTGCTGTCATGGCAAACATGTCATAAGTCTCACCATTCGCTGTTTTTTTACCATGAAATTTTGTGCCATACCAGGAAGCAACGCCCAAGGCCTGATAATTGTGACTGTGATTAAGCGTACGGTAGCGTTGACCGAGTACTTCATATTCAGGCGGGTTGCCGGCACGTGTTCGGGGTTCAAACCGCGGGGTGGCATTGGGTATCGCCATAATATTGGCGGGTATAAAATCAGGCGGTTGGTCTTGTTCTGATAACAGTGGCACGGTACAGCTATTGAGCGATAATAAAATCGCCCCAGTGAGCAGTTTACCTGTTTTAGTCATGGGCTATTTTGAGTGTATTGATTGCTTCACTGAGTTGGAAAACAGCCATCGCATAGAGTGGACTATGGTTGTAACGGGTAATGGCATAAAAGTTTTGTAACCCCAACCATAAATCAATCGTTTCTTTTTGTTGAAAGCGCAGTAATTTAACACGATCAGTAAAATTGAGTTGTTCAGGGAAGGCCAGATGTAGATTCCTCTCTTTGAGTGCGGCAACGGTGGTATCAGGCCTTAGCCCTTTTGAAAGGGCACGGTTAAAGGCATTGGTTTTATGTTGAATTTTAAAGGCGACCGGTTGGTCGGGTTGCCAGTGGTGACGAATGAAATAATTGGCAATACTGGCAAAAACATCGCCGTAATTGGACCAGATATCTCGTTTTTTATCGCCATCAAAATCAGCAGCATAACTGATGAAACTGCTCGGCATAAATTGCGGGATGCCCATTGCGCCGGCATAGGACCCTGTGGGTATTAAGGGGTCGATCGCTTCGTCTCGACATAAGATAAGGAATTGTTTTAATTCGTTAGTGAAGAAAGTTTCTCGTTTAGGGTAGCCAAAGGCAATCGTGGCAAGGGCGTCAATGACGCGATGTTTGCCGGTGATTTTTCCGTAATAGGTTTCAACACCAATGATGGCGACAATGATTTTTGCAGAAACACCGTATTTTTGTTCAACACGGCTGAGTTCAGATTCGTGTTTTTTCCAGAAGGAGACGCCTTGTTGAATTCTTTTAGGGGTTAAGAAGATTTCTTTATATTGATGCCAGACCAGACGTTTTTCAGCCGGTTTAGAAATGGCTTTAATTATGGGTGCTTTTATTTCCACTGTTTGGAAGAGGGCTTCAAGCGCGGTGCGGTTAAAGGCATGCTTTTTGACCATGTCATCGATAAAGCCATTGATTTTGGAAGCAAGCGAAGGGCTGCTTGGGTTGGCGGCTGGCTTAGTTTTATCGACCTTTCGGGTAAGGTAAATAATATCGCCGGGCTGGACTTTATTGAGGTCTTTTATTTGAGGGTTAGTGGCCAGAATAGTGGGCCAAGCATGGCTGGGGAGGTTGAGCTTTTTGAATGCCCCCCATAACGTATCGCCCTGAGCAATAATGTATTGTTGAGGTGAGTCCTTTGCAAAGGTATCGGGGGTTTTCTCAGCCGCGCAAGGTGTGAGTGCAACAGTACTGAGTAAACCAATAAAAAACCTGATGGTGCGGTGTTTTTTTTGAAGAGTCATAGGTATAGGGATGATAGGCCTGTAGGAGCAGTGGTTAATGAGACAGTAAATTTTTATGCGTATGAATAGACATAAGAATACCGAATCCGATCAGCAGTGTCACCATTGAAGTGCCACCATAACTAATTAACGGTAAGGGTACGCCCACGACCGGTAAAATACCAATAACCATACCAATGTTGACAAAGACATAAACAAAGAAGGTGAAGGATAAACTACCGGCTAACAGCCGGCAAAAGGTGTCTTGGGCATTAACAGCAATGTAAAGTGAACGCAGGGTGATGAGTAAATATAAAAATAATAAACTGACGCAACCCAGTAGCCCAAATTCTTCGGCGAAAACGGCAAAGATAAAATCAGTTGAGCGTTCAGGGAGGAAATCTAATTTGGCCTGCGTGCTTTCAAGCCAGCCTTTACCGTAAAGTCCGCCGGAGCCAATGGCTATTTTTGATTGGATGATATGGTAGCCTCTGCCGATAGGGTCGCTCTCAGGATTGAGGAAGGTGATCACACGGGCACGTTGATAATCATGCATGAAATGCCATAAAACCGGTGTAAGCGCTATCAGCCCACCCAGTGATGAAAGCATAATTCGCCATGAGATCCCTGCGAAAAAAAAGACGGCGGCTCCTGAACTGGCAATTAAAAGGGCGGTGCCCAGATCGGGTTGTTTTGCGATCAGGAAAGTCGGAATGGCAATTAGCAGTAGGGCGATAAACAATTCTTTCCAACGGGGGGGTAAAGCATGCTCTGAAAAATACCAGGCAATTGCCGCAGGCGTGGTTATTTTGATCATTTCAGACGGTTGAAAGCGGAAAAATCCTAAATCAAGCCAGCGCTGAGCCCCTTTTCCCATCTCACCGATAATCAGAACCGCGAGTAACAAAAGGATGCCGATGATATATAAATTCACAGCATATCTTTTGATTTGATTCGGGGGGATTTGGGCGATAAACAGCATAATAAAAAAAGCGATAGCGATGCGTGTGGTTTGACGCAATAAGGTCTCTAAATGTTGACCGCTGGTACTGTATAAAATGAGACAACTGAGTAAGGAAAGCAGAATCAAGCCGGCTAGTAACAGACTGTCAAGATGAATACGACTTAAAAAACGGCCGATAGCTGAGTTATTCTGGAAGTGTTCAGGGCGTGTTTCGTTAATCATTATGGGATGTTTTGTTTAAATACTGAGTAATTATCTTTTTGGCTATGGGTGCGGCAGCGGTTCCGCCATGGCCCCCATTCTCGACAATGACAGCAACCGCTATTTTAGGTGCATTAGCCGGTGCAAAGGCAATAAATAAAGCGTGATCAAGCAGTTTTTCCTTTAGTTTTTCAGCGTCATATTTTTCTTTTTGTTTGACGGTAAATACTTGTGCCGTTCCGGTTTTACCGGCGATTTTATAGTTGATGTTTTGGCTGAGTTTGTACGCGGTACCTTTAGGGGTATGTACGACATTAATCATTGAATTAATAATATCACTGACATAAGCGGGGTCAATATTAACTTTTTCGGTAATAGGTTTGGGTTGGGATGCCTTTGCGGGCTTTATTAAATGGGGGCGAATGCTGATGCCCTGGTTGGCTAAGGTAGCGGTTGCAACGGCTAGTTGCAGCGGGGTGGTTTGCATGAATCCTTGGCCAATACCGGTGATTAATGTTTCACCCGGGTACCAAGGTAAATTTTTATGTTGGCGTTTCCAGTTTCTTGACGGCAGTATACCTGACTTTTCACCGATTAAATCAATGCCGGTTTTTTGACCAAAACCAAATTGTGAAAGGAAGTGATGTATTCGGTCGATGCCTAATGTGCGGGCAAGATCGTAAAAATAAACATCGCATGATTGTACAATGGCATCATTAAGGGTGACGAATCCATGGCCCCAGGTTTTCCAGTCACGGTAACGATGGCTAACATTAGGCAGTTGGTAATAGCCCGGGCAAAATAGCGGTGTATTGATTTGGGTCAGAGCGTATTGTAGTCCGGCAAGACCCATAAAAGGTTTGAGGGTTGAACCCGGGGGGTACTGTCCTCTCAGGGCACGGTCAAATAAAGGTTTGCGGTCAGATTGTTGTAGCGCGTTATAAGCCTTAGTTGAAATGCCGGAAGAAAATGGGTTCGGGTCAAATCCTGGGTGGCTGAGCATAGACAAGACATCGCCGGTGGCTACTTCAATAGCGACAGCAGCACCGTTATGATTCTTAAAGGCTTGATAAGCAATGTTTTGTAATTCAATATCCAGTGTCAGGTGTAAGTTTTCCCCCGGTATCGGGGCTGCTGATTTTATCACTCTGATGGGGCGTAGTTGTGCGTTGGTTTCGACCTCGGCATGACCGGGTTTACCATGGAGTTGTCCTTCATAGGTTTTTTCAATACCGGTTTTACCAATGCTGTGCGTTCCTTTATAGCGAGTTGCTGAGAGTGTTTTAAGCTCTGTTTCATTGATTCGTCCGACATAGCCGACTAAATGAGCCGCTATTTTACCGTAGGGGTAATGACGGATAAGGCGAGCATGAATATCGACACCGGGGAATTGATGTCGAACAACAGCAAACCGAGCCACAGTGGTGTCGTTCATTTTTAGTAATAACGGTATGCCGTCAAAGGAGCGATGACGGGTTAATTGTTTTTTAAATTGCGTGAGCGTTTCTTCTGGAAGGTTTAGTAAGTGTTTTAATCGGGTAAGGGTCTCAGTAATATCGGGTATCAATTCAGGGGTTAATTCCAAGCTATATGAGGGGATGTTGTCGGCGAGTACTTTCCCGTAGCGGTCATAGATTATGCCGCGTGTTGGCGGTAGTGAGGATATTTTAATGCGGTTATTGTGTGCCTGGGAGGCGTAGTATTCATGACCGGTTATTTGCAAATAGATTAACCGTGCAATGAGAGCGCTCACCAGTAATAGGATAACAATGAATATAATTACGATGCGACTGAGGAAAAGTCGGTTTTCGGAATAAATATCTTTTAAGGCAAAACGGCGTGGCATGGTAAAGGATTAGCACATAATCTTAAAAAAATTAATTGAACCAGCGTTGGCTGTGGTTTAACAGATACTTTACCAGTGGCCAGCATAGGGCACCGGTCAATGCTGGCAGCCAGAAATTGAGGTCATGAAGTCGTGCGTGTTGAATAGTCTCAGTCCACAGGAGGATGGATTGGCTAATGATCAGGATTAAAAAAATAATGAAACCTTGTTGAGCTAACCGGACATTTTGTAAACGGTTGTGTAATTTAAGACAGAGATAGGCGGCAAAGATATAGCCTAGGGAATATTGGCCTAATAAACGTCCGGTGAGTACATCAACCAGTAGACCAATAAAAAAGGCATTAAAAATACCGATTTTATGGGGCTCTGATAACAGCCAGTAGATTAAAACCAGTAAAACCCAGTCAGGTGCCAGATTTTGAGTTGAGAGTGACAATGGCAATATTTTTAGTATGAGTGCCAGACCCAGAGTGCCCATGTAAAAAATATAATTGTAGCGTTTAGTCAGGCTCATTGTTTTGGGTGGATGAGGGTTCGGGTGTATTAAGTAGCGGGATCGGTGTGGTGTTGCTCCAAACAACCAGCAGTTCTCGAAGACGGTCCAGTTGGGCTTTAGGGGTTGCGGTAATGATGGCAAAGGGTTTATCTGGCTGTGGGGTAACCGCTGTTACCGTCGCAACGGGGTAGCCTTGTGGGAAGGTGCCGCCCAGTCCTGAGGTGATGAGTAAGTCACCGGGTCTAATGTCGCTGTTGTTGGGTAAGTAAGGTAAGTTGAGTTGATTGATTTGACCACTGCCCACGGCAATGGAATATAAGCCGTTGCGGTTGATTTGTACAGGAATGGCATGGCTGGGGTCTGAAATGAGTAAAACTTCAGAACGCATGGCGGTTGAGCGGGTCACTTGACCGACAACACCATTAACACTAATAACCGGTTGATTTTTGTGGATGCCAAATCGACTGCCTTTGTTTAAGGCAATCGTGTGTTCATAGGGAGCGAGATTAACGGCTAATAATTCGGCAGTCAGGAGTTGTTCGCCCAATGTAAATGAGTTGCCGAGCAGGGCTTGTAATCGAATATTTTCTTTTTCTAATGCGGCGAGTTTGAGGAGTTTGGTTTGGGCAATAAATTGTTGTTCTTTGAGTCGGGTGTTTTCAGTGACGACATCTTGATAAGAAAGCAGAGAGTCTGACAGTGTTTGGTTGAGTTGCGGGGGTAGATTAACCAGTCGTTCTATGGGGTAAAGCAGGATGGAAATCACATTGCGGACATTATCTAATAGATTACTTTGACGATCAGTGATTAACAGGGATACAGATAAAATGACCGTTACCAACAGACGGGTATTGAGTGAGGCACCAGTGGTAAATAATGGTTTTATAGTGGTGCCCTCAGTTGCGTTATGGTAAAAAGCTATTAACGTAACGCCGTACACTTTGAGCGTATGGCATGGTGTTAATGAGTGTAAAAAATGAATGACGAGATGTTGACAAGGTGTGATTAGGGTCGTTATTCCAGAGAAAAGCCAATCATATTTTTATCATCCATCATTTCAAGAATCTTTCCACCGCCACGGGCAACACAAGTTAAGGGGTCATTGGCAATCAGGACGGGGAGGCCTGTTTCTTCGGAGATGAGTCGGTCAATATCTTTTAACAGGGCACCGCCACCGGTCAGGACAATGCCGCGTTCAGCAACATCGGCTCCTAGTTCGGGTGGCGTTTGTTCCAGTGCAACCTTTACAGCACCTACGATGCCGGCAAGCGGTTCTTGAAGGGCTTCTAACATTTCATTACTGTTGAGGGTAAAACTTCTGGGGATACCTTCGGCTAAGTTGCGACCTTTAACTTCAATTTCGGAAATTTCATTGCCAGGGTAGGCTGAGCCGATTTCTTTCTTAATGCGTTCAGCGGTGGCTTCGCCAATTAAGGTGCCGTAGTTACGTCGAACATAATTTATAATGGCTTCATCGAAGCGGTCACCGCCAATACGAACGGAGGCCGAGTAGACGATACCATTTAAGGAAATGACTGCAACTTCAGAGGTGCCGCCGCCAATATCAAGAACCATAGATCCTTGTGCCTGGTCGACGGGTAGGCCTGCGCCGACTGCGGCAGACATGGGTTCTTCAACCAAATAGACTTCGCGGGCACCCGCCATAGAAGCTGACTCACGGATAGCACGGCGTTCGACTTGTGTTGAGCCGCAAGGAACACAGACTAAGATTCGAGGGCTGGGGCGTAACAGTTTACTTTCATGTACTTTTTCAATAAAAAACCGTAGCATGCGTTCGGTCACGGCAAAATCAGCAATAACACCGTCTTTAAGCGGCCGGATAGCCGTAATATTTCCCGGGGTGCGTCCTAACATAGCTTTGGCGTCCGCTCCCACAGCAGCAATAAACTTATTGCCGCGTGCACGGTCTTCTTTAATGGCGACAACGGAGGGTTCATTGAGAACAATTCCTTGTTCTGGAATATAAATAAGCGTATTCGCGGTTCCTAAATCAATTGACAGGTCTGTAGAAAAAAGTCCGCGTATGCGTTTGAACATCATGTTCTATCCTTGCTAATAAAATAGTACTACTTTAACAATCGAGTGGGTATTTGGGCAAGATATCAAGTATTATATTTGGTAAAAAGAAATGATATTTTAGTTCATGGAGTAAGAAATGGCGTTAACGACAGAAGAAGTTAATAAAATTGCATATTTGGCTCGGCTTGGGGTTGACGAGAAGGACGTTGACAGTTATGCGAAAGAACTTTCTGGAATTTTAAATTTAGTGGAGCAAATGAGTTCAGTGAACACGGAACACGTTACTCCGATGGCACATCCGATGGATCAAGTGCAAAGATTGCGGGCCGATGAAGTCACAGAAGACGATCAGCGGGCATTATTTCAGGCGCAGGCGCCTGAGATTGAAGCAGGCCTTTATTTAGTACCTAAAGTCATTGATTAGTTAGGAGTTTTGGAATCTATGCATAATCAAACGATCGCTGAACTGGCTAAAGGCCTTCAGGCGGGAGAATTCTCGAGTCAGGAATTAACAACAGCGCACTTGGCACGAATCAAGCAACACCGTGAGTTGAATTGTTTTATTACGGTGACCGAAGTTGAAGCCATCGCACAGGCTAAAATAGCGGATCAATTAATCAGCGACGGAAAAGCAGGTCCTTTAACCGGTATTCCGCTCGCACATAAGGATATTTTTTGTACTCAGGGAATTAAAACCAGTTGTGGTTCTAAAATGCTGGATAATTTTCAGGCACCCTATAATGCCACTGTCATTGAGCGATTTAATCAAGCCGGTGCGGTGACCTTGGGCAAATTGAATATGGATGAGTTCGCCATGGGGTCATCCAATGAAACCAGTTTTTTTGGCTCGGTTAAAAATCCTTGGGATCATTCGGCTGTGCCGGGGGGGTCTTCAGGGGGTTCGGCTTGTGCGGTAGCAGCGCGTTTAGCGGTTGGGGCTACGGGTACGGATACCGGAGGGTCTATTCGTCAGCCGGCTGCTTTTTGCGGTATTACCGGCTTGAAACCGACCTATGGGCGAGTGTCGCGTTACGGCATGATTGCCTTTGCTTCCAGTCTTGATCAAGGCGGTCCGATGACGCGAACGGTTGAAGATGCGGCGTTAATGTTGCAAACAATGGCGGGGTTTGATTCGCGGGATTCAACCAGTGTCGATAAACCGGTGCCAGATTATTCTAAAGACCTCAATGACTCATTGGCAGGGCTTAAAATAGGATTACCTAAAGAGTTCTTTGGAGACAACTTGAATGCGCAAATGGCGCAAGTTGTTGAAGAGGCTATTGCTGAATATACACGATTAGGGGCTGAGGTTGTTGAAGTGTCAATGCCTAATATTAATTTGTCTATTCCGGCTTACTATATTGTTGCACCGGCAGAGTGTTCTGCTAACTTATCGCGTTTTGACGGGGTTCGGTACGGGCATCGTTGTGAAGCACCTGAAGATTTAAACGATCTATATATTCGTTCTCGCGGGGAAGGATTTGGCGCAGAGGTTAAACGCAGAATATTGATCGGCACCTATGCCTTATCGACCGGTTATTACGATGCTTACTATCTTCAAGCGCAGAAAATTCGTCGTTTGATCAGTGATGATTTCAAAAAAGTATTGTCAGAGGTCGATGTGTTAATGGGGCCTGTGACACCGACGCCGGCTTTTGGCCTGGGTGAAAAAACAGGAGACCCCATTGAAATGTATTTGTCTGATATGTATACCATTGCGGTTAATTTAGCCGGGCTGCCGGCGCTTTCGATTCCGGCAGGGTTTGTGGATCATAAGCCGGTTGGCTTACAAATCATTGGTAATTATTTTGATGAAGCGCGGTTACTCAATGTGGCCCACCGTTACCAGCAGGAAACCGATTGGCACCAACAAGCACCCGCGGATATCGAATAACAAAGCAGTAGTTTTGAGGTCACTCTTTTTAAGAGTGTATGTAGATAAAAAGGTAAGCGTTACAGAGGCATTTAAATGGAATGGGAAACAGTCATTGGGTTAGAGATTCATGCCCAACTTGCAACAAAATCGAAAATATTTTCGGGCGCATCGACCGCCTATGGCGCTGAGCCAAATACCCAGGCATGTGCGGTTGATTTAGGATTGCCCGGCGTCTTACCGGTATTAAATGAGCAGGCGATGCATTTAGCGCTGCGGTTTGGTGTGGCGATCGGTGCGGAAATAGCGCCTTATTCGGTTTTTTCGAGGAAAAATTATTTTTACCCTGATTTGCCGAAAGGCTACCAGATTAGTCAATTTGAGTTACCGATCGTCGGTCAAGGGGTGTTGGATATTGAAGTCGAGGGCGAGACTAAACGCATCGGTGTGACCCGGGCGCATTTGGAAGAAGATGCCGGTAAATCATTGCATGAGGATTTTCAGGGCTTGTCGGGGATAGATTTAAACCGGGCGGGGACACCGTTATTGGAAATTGTGTCAGAGCCGGATATGCGTTCAGCTAAAGAAGCCGTTGCTTATATGAAAAAGTTACATACGCTGGTGCGTTACTTAGGTATTTGTGATGGCAATATGCAGGAAGGGTCGTTTCGTTGTGATGCGAATGTTTCCGTGCGCCCTAAAGGGCAGGTGGAATTTGGTACCCGGGCGGAGGTTAAGAACTTAAATTCTTTTCGCTTTGTCGAGAAAGCTATCAATCATGAAGTAGAGCGCCAGATTGACCGGATTGAATCGGGATTGAGTGTGGTGCAAGAAACGCGGCTGTATGATTCTGATTTAGATGAAACCCGCTCTATGCGGAGTAAGGAAGAAGCCAACGATTATCGTTATTTCCCGGACCCTGATTTATTACCCGTAGTTATTACGGAAGCATTGATAGAACAAGCCCGTGGCGAACTGCCGGAATTACCGGATGCTAAGAAATTGCGCTTTAAAGAACAGTATGGTGTCGATGAAGAGACCGCGGTGTTATTGACCCATTCCAAAGATACGGCTGATTATTATGAAGCGGTTATCAGTGCTTCGGGCTGTGAGGCGAAGTTATGTACCAATTGGATGACCGGTCATTTAGCCGGTGCTTTAAATAAGGATGGGTTGGATATTACCCAAAGCCCGATCGGACATGTACGTTTTGCCGGATTGTTAGCACGGATAGCGGATAATACGATTTCGGGGAAAATTGCCAAGCAGGTTTTTGAGGCGTTATGGCACAGCGATCAAACCGCTGATGAAATTATTGACCAGAAGGGCTTAAAGCAAATTACCGATACCGGTGCTATTGAAGCCATTATTGATGAGGTGATTGCCAATAATGCCGGTCAGGTTGAGCAGTATTTATCCGGTAAAGATAAGGTGTTTGGTTTTTTTGTCGGTCAGGTGATGAAGTTGACGCAAGGCAAAGCAAATCCCGGTGAAGTGAATGCGATGCTGAAGGCAAAATTAAAGCGTTAAGCCTGCTTTTTTGGGGGGTTAATCATTAAAGAGTGTGAGTTTGATTTCTTGAGGCTGTGGGGTGTCTAGTTTAAACGCCCGCAACTCAAGGATGCCTTTGGTATTTAAGGAAATAATCATCTGAATGATATCGGGGTAGTTAGCCATTTTAATATCGGTTTCCGAGGGGATGGCCGGGCTTGTGGGGTGGGAGTGGAAGATGGCAAAGAAATCTTCTCCGCGCTCGCGGATAGCCGTCATTGCTTGAATTTGTTGTTGGGCATCCAATAAAAAACGTTGTTCAGGGCATTCGGCAATATTATCTACAGGGTAACAACGGTTTGGAATACCGGCTTTGCTACCGACCAGACCGCAAACTTCTTTTGTCGGTGACAATTGAGCGAGATGTAATAGCTCGTTGGTAATGCGGCGTGGAATTCTTATGTCGTTAGCAGTCATGGGGCGATGAGTTCAGTGAGTGGGTTAATACAGTCGTTTGGGTATTTAAGTGTTATAAACGCCGGTGGTAACGCGGGGGTTGCCTGCCAAGTCGTTGTGGGTCGCAATTCTATCATAATTAAAGCGTTTAAAAATGCCTTGGACACTGGCTTGCTGGTCGTAGCCGTGTTCAATAAGCAGAGGAGCACCGGCTTTAAGGTGTTGGCGGGCATGATTAGTAATGGTTTGAATATCAGCAAGACCTTGATCGTCGGCAATCAGCGCCTGTTGGGGTTCAAAACGAATATCCCCCTGTGTTAAATGGGGGTCATTCGGTGCGATATAAGGTGGGTTGCTGACAATCAAATCGTAGTGCTGGCCGGTCAGCGGTTTAAACCAGTGACCGTGACAAAATTCAATCGTGGTACAACCCAGTTGGTCGGCGTTCTTTTTAGCGAGTGCGAGTGCTTTCGCGCTGGCATCGGTTGCGGTAACTGTCAGTTGCGGGCGTTCGGCAGCCAAGGTAATAGCGATAGCGCCGCTACCGGTTCCTAAGTCGAGTACGTTCAGGGCCTTGTTTTCAGGCAGTGCTAATAAGACCAGTTCAATTAATAATTCAGTATCAGGGCGGGGGATTAGTACGTCAGGATTGACGGTAAAAGGGCGCGACCAGAACTCCCGGGTTCCGGTTAAATAGGCAATAGGCTGGCCGGCGTAGCGTTTGTTAACGAGCGTCCTAAATTGCTGGCAATGGCCCTCAGCGAGTTCTTTTTCTGGCCAAGCGGTTAAGTGTGAGCGGTCTTTTTGCAATATAAAGCTCAGCAGTATTTCAGCATCAAGAGTCGGCGAGTCTGAAATAGCCGTGAGTTTTTGGCCGGCAGTGCTCAGCAGTGAATGTATAGTAGTCATAAGGGTTTGA
>ENA-ORXI01000658-ORXI01000658.1-sediment-metagenome-genome-assembly--contig:-NODE-658-length-28626-cov-18.245263_pt1 | contig 28626 bp, 32 predicted proteins | sample MGYA00237861_ERZ511468 | MGnify/ENA primary metagenome ERZ511468 (study PRJEB26299, sample SAMN06266213) | sediment metagenome | isolation source: Hudson Canyon methane seep mesocosm | place... | reverse complement strand
AATACTACATCCATTGTCTTCGATATATCTTTGTCCAATTGGGCTAACTTTTTACGAAGACTTTTTGTAGGGTTTTCCTTGATCGAGTTTTTATTCGCTTCTTTTAAGAGTTGAGTAATAAATTGTTGCGATTTCATATCACATATTAATTTATCGGTAATAGCTTGATCAACTAGATTGGACTTTAGCTGTGTCTCTTCCAATTCCGCAGCCGATATCAGCAGATATACCATTAGGTATAAAATAATTAGAAATAAGCTCATAAATACGCTCGGGTATAAGAGTACTATGTAGCTTAGAAATCGTTTCAGCTTCTTGGTTGTATACATCAACTGTCTGGTTATCCATTAACAATCCTTTTTTTTACCATTAATCGCATCTTCTTCACCTTTATGTTGTTAAATTAAAAGGGATATGGCTTTTATGATAGACCTTATTTCAAAAGCTTGGAGTAAGTACCTTTAAATTCGATAATAGGTTATTTAAGTTAATAGCTTCAATGTTATGTGCCATTGGATAAGTTTCATCACCAGGGTAAACAACATAGCGTTTATTTGCCTGAATATCATCACAGGCATAATAAAATCCTTTTTCGACTTTTGGGTTTAAGCTACGTTTAATTTCAATTGCCCATGTGTTTTGGTCCTGAAACTTTAATATCAAATCGCATTCGGCACCACCACTACTGCGATAAAAATAAGCTTCAGTGTTTTGTGGGGCTAGATTAAGAATATTCTCGATAATATAACCTTCCCAACTACTGCCGCAAATAGGGTGGCTTAATAAATTTTCTTGAGTTTGTATGCCTAAAAGGGCATGAGTTATGCCGCTATCTCTAATATAAATCTTGGGTGATTTGACCAATCGTTTTTTAGTATTTTCATGCCAAGGTTTTAATCGCCGTACCAACAGTAAATCGACCATAAGGTCTAGATATTTAGCAACCGTTTTACCATCAACACCTAATGCACTGGCAAGCTTGGAGGCATTGAGTAATTCGCTTTGGTTATGTGCTAGCATTACCCAGAACCTGCGTAAAGTTTCAGCTGGAATACGTGGACCTAGTTGAGGTATATCTCGTTCAAGGTAAGTACGAATAAAATCTAAACGCCATTGAAAGCTGATTTGATCATCTGTTGCTAATAAACTGTCAGGAAAACCACCACGAGTCCAAAGTTGTACAAGGTGATCGCTTGTGACTTCTAAGGCATGTAATGGTGGTAGTTCTAAATAGGCAATGCGACCTGCTAATGTTTCACTAGATTGTTTAAGTAATTCGATTGATGCAGAGCCTAGTAATAAAAACCGTGCGCTACGAAGGCCTTTTCGTCTCCCTTGGTCGATTAAACCTCGTAAGTTTTGAAATAGCTCAGGGGCACGTTGTACTTCATCAAGAATAACCAGCTTATCTTCATGCTGAGTTAAATAGAGTTCAGCTTGGCTTAATTTAGCTCTATCTTGTTCTGACTCTAAATCTAAATAAATTGCATTACGATGTTCGGCTATTGTTAAGGCAAGTGTGGTTTTTCCTGCTTGTCGAGGACCTAATAAGGCAACAGCAGGATAATTATCAATGAAGTGTTCAAGTTTTGCTTGTAAATTGCGTATTATCATCCTTGTAATTATGGACTTTAATTCCTTATTTGCAAGGTTTTTGGTTTTTTATGAAGCTAAAAAGCCAGCAGCAGAGTATAAGCTTCTTTGTGAGGGGTACGATATTGTGATCTAAAATATTTATATTTAGTATAAAAAATTATTAATGGATTGAAATATCCTTTATATATGGTTAATCTTTGTGTATGAAAAAAATACTCATTTCTTGGCTAGGAAACACAGATCTAAAATCCGCAGCTCAAATGCCGTTACGACCTGAGAAAGATGTTGGTGATGGGCCTATCTTGGGTGCTTTAAAGTCATTAAGTTTTGTTAATCAGCGTTAAAAAGTTTCCGATGTTTGCAGTCTTAAGACTAAGCTGAAGTAACGAAATTTCTATTTGGTGGAATATTGTGCTTTCAGGGAGTTTAAGTAACGCTCTAATTCTCGACCACAACTGTAATAAACAGCTTTGTTTTGATGGTTTTTAACCATACCTAAAGTGCCTTCAAGCGCACACAGAATAAATTGTGCACAGTCATCAGGATTAATCGATTTATCAACTGTCCCCTGTTGTTGACCTTTCTCTAGTACATCAGATATAGCAGTTTTCCAGTATTTAAAAAAAGTCTCAATTCGTGACCTAAAGCCTTCATCAAGAGGGGACATTTCCTGTGCTAAATTATTCAAAGGACAGCCTAAATTAAAAAAATCATCACTCCATACGGTATCCAGCTTTACATACAGTTTGTAAATACCCTCTAAAGGATCAGGGTAGTCTTTCAGTGGCTCTATCCATAATGTGGTAATGCGTTGTTGTATACGTTCTTCCAGTACGGCATAGCCCAGCACTTGTTTGCTAGGGAAGTGATGGTACATAGCCCCTTTTTTTAAATCAGTCTTTTTCAACACTTGATCAACACGCATGCCCTGATAGCCGTGTTTATGCATTTCCTGAAAGGCAGCTTGAATAATTCGATTGCGCGTATTTTCTGGGTTGCGTTCTGTTTTCATTCTTCATTCCAAAAATAAGTTAACAAGATTATAGACAGACCAGTTGGTTTGTACTAGTATTTATTACAAACAGACTGGTTGGTCTGTTTAAAGTTCAAAAGACTTGGAGAATGAAAATGATTGATTTATACACAGCTAATACCTTTAACGGGCAGAGGGTATCAATAATGCTGGAAGAAATAGAGTTGCCTTATAAAGCACATAGTATTGATTTAAAACAAGGGGAACAGCGACAGCCTGATTTTTTACGTTTAAACCCAAGTGGCAGAATTCCTGTGATAGTGGATCATGATGCTGGTTTTTCTGAGCAACTAGTTGTGACTCAGTCCACAGCAATTTTGCAATATTTGGCAGAGAAAACTAAAAAACTGCTACCTGATACCTTGTCAGCTAGAGCTACAGTTTATGAATGGATGCATTTTCATGCGATTGATATAGGCTCCGTGATCTTTAGTGCCTTTTATTTACAGCAGCGTAGCTCACCTAAACAGATAACAGCGGCTAAGTTATTAAGAAACCGAGTACATGAGCTTTATAAATACTTTGATCAGCAGTTAGCCCAGCAAGAATTTTTAGCAGGCGATTTTTACAGTATTGCTGATATTACGGCTTTACCCGCAGTAATTACCCAGGAACAAAAGTTAACAGACTATTCAAACTTAACACGCTGGAGTCAGCAACTTAAACAAAGAGCTGCTGTACAAAGAGGTTTGGCTGTTCCCTGCATTGGAGGTGAGTCATGAAAACTAGACAAACATTAGCCTATCGTTTTTTTAGCGCAGTAACAGCCATGCCAAAAACGATTATGGCTTTGGCATTTATAATCATTAGCAGTACTGCTGCATTTATCCCGACACTGACCATTGACTCTAGATCAGAAGCGTTTTTACCTGAGGATGATCCCGCACTGTTATATCGTGATCAGGTTGAAGAAACCTTTGGTCTTAAAGACCCTATGGTAATTGCTGTAGTGAATAAAGGCGAAAAGGGTATCTTTAATCCACAATCATTACAACTGATTCAATGGCTAACTGATGAAGTGATGAAAATGCCTGAGATTAATCGGGATAGAGTCGTCAGTCTGGCAACGGAAGATAATATTACAGGTAATGAAGAGGGCATGCTGGTGGAGAAGTTTTATAAACACACACCAAAAAGCCAAATTGATGCGGATAGTATACGTGAAGCGGTGATGGATTTTCCATTATATAAGGGTAGTTTGGTGGCGCGAGATGGCTCATCAACCCTCATTATTACAGAAGTCTATGATGTTAATGAAGCCCCTAAAGTGTATGAGAAATTACTGGCTTTAGTTGAACGTGCACCAACAAATGGTGAAGAGCTACATGTCGCTGGTGATGGTGCTGTTTCAGGTTATTTAGTCACTTACATTAATGCCGATTCTGCACGGCTAGTACCGATTTCGGTGGTTATTATCACCTTGTTGTGTATTTTGTCATTCCGTACTTGGCGTGGCGTAATGATTCCAACGGTTATTATTTTATCAGCAACAGCTTCTGCTCTTGGATTGATGGCAGCAGCAGGTGTGCCTATTTATGTGATTACCACCAGTATGCCTATTTTATTAGTGGGTGTTGCCGTGGCAGACTCTATCCATGTGTTAAGCCAGTATTATGAAGAGTTAGCGAGTCATCCTGATAAAACGCAACGCGAATTAGTGATTCGTACTATGGAGTTAATGTGGCGACCCGTCACTATTACTACCTTAACTTCAATGATTGGGTTTTTAGGTATTTCAATTTCATCTTTTATGCCGCCTATGCAAGCCTTTGGACTGTTTTCATTAATAGGGCTTGGTGTGGCAGGTTTGTTTTCATTAACTTTTGTTCCTGCTGCATTAGTAATTTTAAAGCCTGTACATAGTCCTGCATTTAAAGCGACTGGCCCCGATATTTTTAGTAGAACGATGGACAAAATAGGAGGCTGGGTACTAGGGCATACTAAGACTGTTTTGTTCTCAGCACTTCTTGTTAGTGTTGCTGGAGTGATGGGGGCTCTTAAGTTGGAAGTTAATGAGTCATGGGTAGAAAACTTTAGAACTTCAGAACTTATCTATTTAGCAGATGTTGCAATTAATGAAACATTGGATGGCTCTAACACGCTAGATATTGTTATTGAGACGCCAAATAAGGAAGCTATTTTTAAACCAGAAAATCTACGCCGAATAGATGCACTGCAAACCTTTCTAGCCACATTACCACATGTTAATGGCAGTACATCGATTGTTGATTACATTAAGCAGATGAACCGCTCATTAAATGAGAATAAAGCGTCTGCCTATGTTATTCCAGATAATGAAGATTTAATCTCACAGTATTTTCTGCTTTATTCAGCCAGTGGTGATCCCACCGATTTTGAAGAAGAAATTGATTATGACTATCAAACCGCATTGGTCAGAGCACGATTAGATTCAGCACGTTATCAACAAAGTAAAGTGGTGGTAGAAGAAGCACAAAGATACATAGATTATGTGTTTAATTCTGATGAGATTAAAGCCACATTGTCTGGACGGGTGAATGTAGATTACCACTGGCTGGATACTTTACTCGGTACACAATTTAAAAGTGTTTTATTCGCATTGGTTTTAGTTTGGTTGCTTGTCTGTGTCAGCCTTAGGTCTCTTTACGGCGGTACACTAGCGGTTATCCCTGTGGTATTGGCTTGTTTATCCGTGTATGCCTTTATGGGCGTGATGGGGATTACACTGGCTGTGGGAACTTCCATGACAGCGGCTATTGCTTTAGGCATAGGCGTGGATTTTTCTATCCATACGCTGGATAGAGTCAAGCTATTAATCACAGAAGAAAATGTGGAACCAGATGAAGCATTACGCCAACTGTTTCCATCAACAGGCCGAGCATTATTATTCAGCTTTGTCGCAGTATTTGTTGGCTTTGGAATCTTGGGTCTCAGTTATGTACCGCCACTTTCAAAACTCGGTATGTTAATCGCCTTTTCAGTATTGATAAGCTTTATATCAAGCATGACTGTCTTACCCGCTTTAATCAAACAGTTAAAACCCGCATTTTTAGGTTATCCAAAACACTGTAAAAACTGTGCTGCATTAGAAACCATTAAACAATCATAAGGAAAGATCATGAAAACCAGACAAAAAATGAAAGTATTAATGATGATATTGCTTCCCGTCATTGTTAGTAACGTAATCAGTGCAGAGTTACCTTCTGGTGACAGTATCGCTAAGAACATTAATGCACGTAATGAAGGTATCGCTGTTTCCAGAAATCTAACCATGCAGATGACTGATCGTCATGGTAAAGAACGAGTCAGAGAAACCCGTGTATTTAGAAAGTATTTTGGTGATGAAAAACGCACAGCAATTTTTTATTTAAAACCAAAAAACATCAAAGATACGGGTTTTTTAACCTATGACTATGCCGATAAAGAAACAGATGATGACCAGTGGTTGTATTTACCCGCTATGCGTAAGGTTCGCAGAATTTCCGCATCAGACCGAGGGGATTATTTTTTAGGCACTGACTTAAGTTATGAAGATATTAAACTTGAAACCAGAGTTTCTTTAAAAGACTACACCCGTAAAACGATAGGTGAAGATGTTGTGGATGGAGTTCACTGCTATGTGGTGGAAGAAACCCCAATTAATAATGATATTGCAGAAGAATTGGGGCACAGTCGCCGAGAAAGTTGCGTTGATGACACTATCTGGATGACTAGAAGAAGCAAGTTCTGGGATTTACAAAATAAGCCGTTAAAAACAACCCATTTTAAAAACATATCAGAAGTTCAGGGTATTTGGACAGTTCACACGATCAATGTTGAGAACCATAAAACAGGGCATCACACTGTGTTCACTTTTTCTGATGTGAATTACAACGATGGTGTTAAGGATAATGTTTTTACCCAAAATGCATTAAAACGAGGCTTATAAGCCATGAAGAATACCAGTTTTCAAATAAGAGGACTGGTATTATTTTTAGGAGATAATCATGAAAGCTTATAAAAAATACCTTTGGTGTGTATTAGTTTTATGGCAGTCAACTGCACTATCGGTGGAGTTTGACAGTTCAATCACAGCCACCAGTCAATGGGCAATTGATACCAATAAAGTTGATAGCCAATCACTTAGCCTAAGGATAGTCCCAGAAATGAATATTGATTTTGAAAATGACTGGCAGCTTAAATCAAAAGTTCGATTAAGAGCTGAAGTGATAGATGGCATGCAAATTAATGATCTTGATCGTGATGGTTTTAGTGATTACAGCAAGCCAGTGCAATTAAATGATGGAGTAGAGTTTGAATTACGAGAGCTATATTTACAAGGTGGGATAGGAAATACGTTTTTAACCTTAGGTAAGCAGCAAATTGTTTGGGGTAAAGCGGACGGACTTAAAGTGTTAGATATTGTAAATCCACAATCCTTTAGAGAATTTATTCTGGATGATTTTGATAGCTCTAGAATTCCGCTATGGACTATGAATATAGAGCGTACAGTGGCTGACTGGGATTTACAGTTTCTGTGGATACCCGATCAAAGTTATCATGCCTTACCAAAGCAAGATGCAACCTACGCATTTACTTCACCTGAACTGGTACCCACAGCACCTGAAGGGATGGGTGTGAATATCGAACATGCCAAAAGACCGAATAATATAATACTGGATTCTGATGTTGGTTTACGAGCGGCAACATTCTGGAAAGGCTGGGATATTACCTTTAATTATTTATATCAATACAATAATTTAGCCGTGCTTAGACAAAATTTATCAATGGAGAGTGGAAAACCTGCTGTCACGATTACACCTGAATATGAGCGCACTCATGTGATCGGCGGAACATTCAGCAATGCATTTTCTGATTGGGTGGTAAGAGGGGAGGTCGGTTATTTTACCGATCATTATTTCATTAGAAAAAATTCACTACAAAAACAAGGTGTAGTAAAAAGCCCTGAATTACACTATGTATTAGGCCTAGACTGGAATGCCCCGTGGGATATTTTAGTCAGCGGTCAATTAATTCAAAGCTGGGTGATTAATGATGCGGATAAAACCACCCGAGATAAACTGGATACGACATTAACAGGATTAGTACGGCGTAATTTTATGTATGACACTTTAGTGGCGGAAGTATTGCTAATAGCTAATACCAATAATGGTGATGGCATTATAAGGCCTAAAATCAGTTATGAATGGCAGGATAATTTTAAAACCTGGGTTGGTGCTGATGTTTTCTATGGTGATAAGGAGGGAGTGTTTGGACAATTTGATAGGAATGATCGTGTGGTAATTGGAGTGGAGCTATCATTCTGATAGTCTCGAAACAACAAAGTAAATAACAAAATATCGCTTATTTACGATATATCGTTCATTGGCTTTCAAAGAGACTCTTTTATATGATTGTAAATAAGTTTTTAGGTGTTTGATATATAAGTTAAATATTGTTTTTTTATTGTTTTGGCACAGCTCCTGCAATAGTTGGATTGTCACTTAACTATTTTGGAGAAACCCCATGAAAACAACCGTAGCAACCCTATTAAAGGTAATTTTGATCAGTGTGATCTTTAACCTTGTGGTATCAAAAACAATACATGCCTCAGAATCAGTTACTGGGGTTAAATATAAAACCGTCAAAATTGATGGTCTAGATATTTTTTACCGAGAAGCTGGAAACCCCAATCACCCAACTATTTTGCTGTTGCATGGTTTTCCAACTTCCTCTCATATGTTTAGAGACTTGATCGCTGAATTATCAGATCAATACCATCTAATTGCACCTGATTACCCAGGTTATGGTTACAGCTCAATGCCTGCTGTGGATAAATTTGACTATAGCTTTGACAACCTAGCCAACGTAGTTGATAAATTTATCGATACCGTTGGACTGAAAAAATATAGTTTATATTTAATGGATTATGGCGCACCGATTGGATTCCGTATTGCAGCAAAATATCCAGAACGCATTGAATCATTGATTATCCAGAATGGAAATGCTTATGACGAAGGAATAGATAATAACTTCTGGGAACCGATTAAAGCGTATTGGAAAGACCGTGGAGCAGTTAATCAGGGATTGGATAATGATTGGTGGAAAAACGTCAAGGCGGCATATAAGAAACCGAATATGACTAATGATGAAGCACTGCGTTTCCTATTAACCTTGGGTGCAACAAAATGGCAATACACCAATGGGGTACGTAATGTAGAAGACATCAATCCCGATACTTGGAATCATGTTCAGGCATTATTGGATCGTAAAGGTAATAACGCTATTCAACTACAGCTTTTTTATAGTTACGGCTCAAACCCTCCTCTGTACCCACAATGGCAGGCATACTTCCGTAAACACCAGCCACCGACTCTAATTGTTTGGGGTAAAAACGACGAGATATTTCCAGAAGCAGGTGCTCATCCCTATAAACGAGATTTGAAAAATGTTGATTTTCATCTTTTAGATACAGGACATTTTGCATTAGAAGAAGATAGTGAAACGATTGCAGAACATATTAGACGTTTTCTTAAAGACAAAAAATAATCATTTAAATTAGGTCGCCGAAACTCATGACTGAGTATCGGTGATTCTAAACAACAAAGTTTGGAGAATCATCATGAAACAGTATGCCAGTAATATTGCATTTACGGACAGTGTTAAAGCAATACAAATCAGCCATGGATCTAGGGATTCTTATGCAAGAGTTGAGAAAAACTGGTGGCCAGATCGTATTACCTCTGAATTAGCAGGTTTTATTGAAGAACGTGATTCATTCTATATGGCAACCGTTAATAGTGATGGCTATCCATATATTCAGCATCGAGGAGGTGCAAAAGGGTTTTTAAAAGTCCTTGATGATACTACGTTGGGTTTTGCTGATTTTCGGGGTAATCGTCAATATATTTCTTACGGTAATCTGCAAGACAATAATAAAGTTTTTCTGTTTCTTATGGACTATCCCAATCGAAGCAGAATTAAAATCTGGGGAACGGCTCAGGTCATTGAAGATGATCAAGCACTCATTGAAAAACTTTCAGCCCCTGATTACCAAGGAAAAGCCGAACGTGCATTTATTATTAAAGTGGAAACATGGGATAAAAACTGTCCACAGCACATTATTCCAAGATACACCATTGAAGAAATAACGGAACTGAGTAAACAAAGTAATTAATTACTATTAAAGCAGGGTGATTCTGTTTACTAGAGTCATGGTGCCTGATATAAGATGAAAATACATTACACAAATTAAAAACGGGAGAAAATAATGCCATTAACACTGACACTAACAGAAGGTGTTTTACCTGTCAGTTCAGAAAAACAAGCGGTTGCTCAACTTTCCGATGCTATGCTGAAACATCATGGCTTAACAGGTAATAAACTGATGACAGCTAATATAACTGCAACAGTTCATGTTCTTCCTAAAGCCTCAACATTCTCAGGAGGAAAAGAATTTTCTGGAGCTTGGGTTGAATGGAAAGTACCTTCATTTGCTTTTACAGATAGAGAAATTCAGCAAGGCTATTTTGATGAAGCGACTCATATTATTCATAAATTATCAGGTAAAAAACAACCCAAAAACAATATTTATGTCAATGTAGTCCATGCCGTGGATGGTGCTTGGAATTTTGAAGGTCAAGCAATGACAAATGAGGAAATTGCAAAGGCAATAACATAGGAACTAAAGCAGAAGAAGGCGGTCGACCAAAACAGTCATTCAGCAATTTAATTTAGTTTAAAGATGGAGAAAATATTATGGTAAAAAATAACTTTGCAACGGGGCAATGCTTATGTGGTGGTGTTAAATATACCATTACTTCAGAGCCTGTAAATATGGGGCAATGCCATTGTGATGATTGTAGAAGGTCAACAGGCACAGGGCATGGTTCACTCGCATTTTTTATGCGGGAGGATGTTCAAATAGAGGGTGAAACCACCAGTTATGCTTCAAAGACTGATAGTGGATCAACTGTTACCCGCTTTTTTTGTCCGACCTGCGGCAGTGCTATTTTTGCTGAAGGCAGTAATTCTAAAAATAGTATTGGCATTCCAGTTGGAACTGTAGATGACAGCTCCTGGTTTAAGCCTGAATTTATTGTCTATAACAAAAGAAAACCCCGTTGGGATTTTATGGATGAGAGTGTTCCCACTTTTGAAGAGATGCCGACATAGCAAGCTAAACAAAAAGTAAAGCCATAAAGCCATAAAGCGAGAAATATTCTTAGCTGACTGGTTTTTTTTGTATTTTAAGGATCAAGATTATGAACACCTCAATATCCATAGAAACTGTGGAAAACAAAGACTTGTTCACTCCTATTCAGTTAGGACATTACACGCTAAAAAATAGAATTATTATGGCTCCGCTCACTCGTTGCCGAGCTGAGAATAATATTCCCACAGAAATGAACCGAATTTATTATCAACAGCGTGCTAGTGCAGGGCTAATTATTTCTGAAGGGACTCAAATATCACCGCAAGGCGCAGGTTATCCAAATACACCTGGTATTTATAATCATGAACAAGTGAAAGGATGGCAAAAAATTACGGACTCAGTGCATGAAAAAGGTGGGCGTATTTTTCTACAATTATGGCACGTCGGGCGTGTCAGTTACCCTGACATTCAACCTAATGATCAGGCTCCAGTTGCCCCTTCTGCAATAAAAGCAGAAGGCGATTATGTACAACCACGCGCATTGGAAATTTATGAAATTGATGACATTGTTCAAGACTATAAAGATGCCGCAGAAAATGCGCTGGCAGCAGGTTTTGACGGGGTAGAAGTACATGCGGCTAATGGCTATTTAATCGATCAGTTTTTACGTGATGCCACTAATAAAAGAAATGATCAATACGGCGGTAGCTATTTAAATAGATCACGTTTTTTGTTTGAGGTGCTTGAAGTAGTGACTGATGTTTGGGGTAATGATCGTGTGGGGGTGCGTTTATCACCGACTAATTCATTTAATGGTATGTCTGATTCTAATCCCGAAGCCTTGTTTAAATATGTAGTCGACAAACTAAATCCATTAAATTTAGCTTATTTGCATGTATTAGAAGGGAGTATTCATGGTGCTGAAGAGCCGAGAGAAACCAGTGCCTTTAATGCCAATAGCCTGCGGGATGTGTATTCAGGCATTTATATGGCAAATAATGGCTATAGTAAAGACTCTGCTAACAAAGCTATCACAGAGAATAGCGCTGATATAGTTTCATTTGGTGACCTGTTTATATCAAACCCCGATTTACCTGAGCGTTTTTTACAAAATTCAGAATTAAACCAAACAGACTTGGGTACCCGTTATGGAGGCGATGAAAAAGGTTATATTGATTATCCCATGCTAAAAGCTGTTTGTTAAAGGAAGAGATAAACACTAGTTGTAGTTTGACTCAAACTTGATTGGATATGTTGATAAATCAGTTTGCCCGAATGGAACGGTTCAGTACATGAAATACCAGTGATGAAGTTTATGTTGTTTACAGAGATAATAGTTACATTAAGCCTGTTATCAGAGCTTTTATTGACTATTTAGTTGAAAAAACTTTAATCTAAAAAAACAAAATTGAGACGTGATATTTTGATTTAAATCTTGCTTCTTAGCATACTTGCGAGATCCAGCAGGTAAAAATTTGTGTCCTCCATCAGATAAAAGGATAGCTCCATTACAGTTTATCAAAGTAAATAGCTATAACAAAAAATGTACGGGGAACCAGATACGCTCTGAAGTTTGAGTGGTACTGATCTGCTCATTGAAAACGACTTCTATCTTGCTTCATTATTTTTAATTGCTTGGTCGTTTGTCAGCTATGTGCGGTCAGTTTCGAATTTAGCCAATATTAAAATCCAGATATTTCAATGATGTTCTTGTTTCCACTCATCGGTAAGCTGGCCAGCAAATCCCCAGTTTTGTTCTTCAATCTCCTGAATGACTATGTGAATGTGCTCAGGATTTTTTTTAAGCGTATTAACAAGTGTTTCTGTTATTTCTTTAACAATTTTTTGCTTTTCAGCGCGAGTAGAGCCTTTTGTGATTTGAACATTGACGTAAGGCATAAGTATCTCTTTAAAGGAGAGTAAAATAATACTGTTTTTTGGAAACAGTGCTATAAGGTTTACGGAAAGCGATACATATCGCTGAGCATGATGTCCCCATTTGCCACCGCTTTTTGGTGAGCTGGTTTTGTAAACTGTGTTTATGGATGCTCAGTAAACTCAATGACATTCATATCAGGGTCTCTTATAAATACAGATGTCTGACCATTGCCGAAAGTGACAGGGCCCTCTGTAATTTTACAGTTTATTGATTGTAAAAACGTTACCATTTCGCTGATAGATTTCACTGCTATCGCATAATGGGTATAGCCAGGGTAACGGCTTTCAATATCCATTAACACATTGTTATGATCAAAATTGTTATCAGCATTGTCCAGCAGGTTAATGGTAATTCCGCTGGGGTGACGCATAACGAAGACATGTTCCTGATAATCTTCTCGTATGCTGATAAAGCCGAATTGCTGGTAAAAGTGCAAAGATTTTTGGAAATCTGTCACACGAATGCCGATATGATCAATGGTAATAATATTCATGGTTTTAGTTGATTTAGTCATTTAAGTGAGATCTAGCAACAATTTTATTTTCCATTTCTAATTGATGGAACGGATAAAATTATTGCTGTGTTTTTGTGTCGTTATCCAGTCATTAGTTAGTAACATCAAATAGTCATATCTCGTATCTTGATTATCATATTTTTTTACTGATGAATAGGGTACCTGATGGTTAGGTGTTTGTTGTTGCTTTAGATTAATTGGTTTCATAATATGGCCTTTAGATTGGTGTATCTGCTCTGTGTACTTGGTAGCTCATAAAATATTTACCCGATTGATGCTTAGGTAAAAGCACAAGCTGTATAATCCAGCACACTGATGAATACAGGTATATAAATAAATGTCAGCAATAAACATCATTAGGCTGCAAGCTGTGTTAAATGAGGTTCAGGGATATGGCCAGCAAAAACCATATCAATTGGCGTATCATTAATATGGTTGACATAATTGCTCAAGGTCATAAAACTCACACACAGAATGACGTCTAACACCTGCTGTTTGTTATAACCCGCCTGATAAAAATTAGTCAGATCCCAATTAGCTAACTTCCCTTGTTTTTCGACAACTAGATGAGTAAAAATCCGTAAAGCTTCAAGCTTAGGTTCGATGATAGGGTGACCATAAATAATGGCATTAATCCTTTCATTAGAAACCTTTAGCATTTTAGAAATAGTGCTATGTGCTGCAAGACAGTACTGGCAGTCCGCATAACGACTGATGGTTAGCATAATCACTTGTCGCTCAACTGAAGTGAAGGACGTATTGTCAAATAGGCTGTTTAATTGGAAATAAGCATTAACAGTTGCTGGTGATTCAGCTAAAGCAGCAATAAGGTTTGGGATAAAGCCAAACAATTCTTCTGCTTTTTTTAAAGCAGAGATAGATTCTTTTTTAGCGGTATTTTTCTGATATCGAGTGAATTCAGGCATGATTTACTCCAATGAGTTTTTAGTTAAAAATAAGTTAATGAAATGAACTAGGCAGCCAACCCAATCAGGGAATCTTGCAATGGAATAAAACTTGGTAACTCTTCAATACGCTGTAACCACAGGTTTATATTTGGATAATGCCGTAAAGACACATCACCTTCTGGGGCATGAGCAATGTATGAGTAGTTTGCAATATCTGCTATGGTTGGGAAATCAGCGGCTAACCAATTCCTACCTTCCAGATGTTCGTCCAATGTTGTTAAGGTGTTATGCGCGATTTCAATAGCTTTAACATGGTCCAGTCTGGCTCCGAATAAATTGATTTTCCTTGCAGTGGCAGGGCCCTGAGCAATAGGACCAGTAGCAACGGATAAAAAACGTTGCACTTCTGCGGCTTTAGCTGGTTCTATCGGTAGCCAGGTATGAACATAATCATATTGACTGGCAAGATAAACCAAAATAGCATTTGAATCAGCTATGGTAATATCACCATCTTCTAAAACAGGGACTTGACCAAAGATATTCTTTTTCAAAAAATCATCTTGTTTGTGCTCGCCAGCCATTAAATTAACGTCGATTATTTCAGCATCTAAGCCAAGCAAAGATAAAAACAGTTCTACTCGGTGAGAATGACCTGATAAAGCGTGGCGATAGAGTTTTAATTCAGACATGGTATTTTCCTTCTAAAAATTATGAGGCAGTAGCTTTAGTTAAATCGAATTCATCATTCGTAATTAACTGTGATAATTCAGTAAATCCACCAATGGGTGTTTCATTAATAAAAATCTGAGGCACTGTACGTTGGCCGCTTTTAAGCAACAGTTGTTGAGCGTGGTCTCCATCTTTTAATAAATCGACTTCTTTATAATCAACTCCTTGTTGTTTGAGCAGACTTTTGGCTGCATGGCAATAACTACAAGTAGGGCTGGTTAATATGGTCACTGTGTTCATGGTTCCCTCCTTATTAGGTGATTTCTCGATCTGATTGATTAATGGGTTTATCGTTAATACTGGCAATACGGCGTTGCATTAGGCCATTTTCGGCAAACTCCCATAACTCATTGCCGTATGAGCGATGCCACTGACCTGAGTCATCATGCCATTCATATTGAAAGGTCACGGCAATACGGTTATTGTCATAACACCAGAGTTCTTTCTTTAGCTTGTAATCCAATTCCTTTTCCCATTTACGGCTTAAGAATTCGATGATTTTGTCCCGACCCGAAAAGATTTCAGCACGGTTACGCCATTGGCAATCAATGGTATAGGCACTGGCAACTTTGACAGGGTCTTTACTGTTCCAGCCGTTCTCAGCCAGTTGTACTTTTTCTACTGCCGTTTGTTGAGTAAAAGGTGGCAGGGGAGGTCTGTTTTTCATGGTAATATCCTGTTTTGTGGTTAGGTAAAGTGTTTAGATTAAGCTTCGGCTTCACAACAGCATGAACTGGCTTTACTATCTGGCATACCGACTAAAAACTGACTGTCAATTGGCGTATCATTAATATGATTAATAAAGTTACTCAGTGTCTTAAAGCTAACTGCAAGCACGACTTCCAAAATATGTTGCTTGGTGTAGCCAGCTTGATAAAAAGCGTTAAGTTCAGGCTGTTTTACCCATCCCTGTTGCTCAAGTACAGCGAGGGTAAAGGTACGTAAAGCATCTAGTTTTTCATCATTAAAAGGCTGTTTGAAATAAACCGCTTTAACCAAGTCAGCTGAAATATTTTGATGCTTAGCGATAGTTCCGTGTGCAGCCAGACAATAACAACAATTGCGGTAACGACTAATGCTCAGCAAGATCAATTGACGTTCAGTCACCGTAAAACTGGTTTTATCGAATAATTGTCCTAGTGTTAGATAGCTTTCTAATGTGGCAGGTGACTCAGCCATAACAGCCAATAAATTGGGAATGAACCCCCATTTATTTTCTGCATTTTGAATTAAAGGCTTTGATGCTGACGGCGCAGTATCAAGTGTATGATTGGTAAATTCTGACATTGTTCTTTCCTAATTGAGTTGATTATAGAAAGAGATATTGCAGAAGGTATGCCAAAATTGTAATAGCTATATTTAGTCTATTAAAAACAAACAGGTAGTGGTTTGTTGTGGTGGTATGGCAAAGAGAGATTAAGATAGAATAATTACGATATACCGTGTTAGTACGATATTTTGTGTGTAAGACTGAGTGGTTGAGATACCTTTCTTAAATGTAATTTAGAAACTATAGGAATATCATCTTTTCAATCACACTTGAGTCTACAAAGGTACTTTTTCTATAAAGTTAAAAGCAGTTATTGAGAAATGCTACCCTTTGAACTGAAAAGTTTTTAAATGAACAGTTTTAAGACAGAAAAAGAGATTTTTATTGATACTTAGATTCAACTCATAAGTGCAATTCAGAGTTGAATCCGCCATACATTTCCAAGCTTATGGCGTAACTTATAGTAAGGGTTTTTATGTTTATTGGTCTGTTGATGTGGCTCTTGCCCATGATTGTTTTTATAGCCACACTTCCTTTTTTAGGCTGGCTCAAACCTAAATTGCGAAATTGGTATCGAATACTTGCTGGTACTGTGGTTTTTATTGGCAGTGGAATTTCATTATATTTTGCCGCCTATGCTGGAGACCAAGGGGGGATCACCGCATTCTATTTTCAGGCTTTAGTGATTCTGATTTATTCTGTGCTTTCAATTGTTTTGATAATTCTAAACATTATTTTTCCTCAAAGATGACAGTAATAAGAATAATTAAAACAGTTGTTTTTTTGCTATTTCCTATTTTAACGATTAGCCCGTTATTAGTGGTAGCAGAAGAGCGAGTACTCGGTCTATTAACATTGCCGCAAGTATTTGGTAATGGGGCTTGTGACAGGTTTGAAGCAGAAACTATTACTGTCTATAAAAGACCTAAAAAACTGACCCTATTGCCACAATTCAAGTTGAAAAACAGTGGCAATTTCCAGTGAGCGGTGGTGGCTGTAGTGGACTTAAGGTAACGAGTCAACATATGGAAATAATTGAGTTCAGCGGAGAGTTGCCAACAAAAGAATTCGATTATGAATTTCCTGCTGCAATGGTTGTTGAAATACAAAAGAACTGGTTTCGAATAAAACTCTTTAGAGGAACAGGATGGGTTTATGCATCTTCCAGAAATAGATATCTGTCATTAGAAAAACTTTTGTCGACTAATTTAGCTTATTTTACGGATAGCTGGGATCGCATGATCTTTAAAACTCCAGTTAAGGGATCGAACAAAATCAATTTGAAAGCTAATATATCTGTTAATGCATTAGCCCATCAATGGATAAATAATAATCTGTGGATTAAGATTAAATTTCCTGCTAATAGCAAAAATAATCAGTTTAACCCAAGCCCCCCCCTGAACCTGTGTTGAAAAAATTAAGTGGCTTTGATTAATACTGATAAATTACAAAGTGTAAGGGGGTATCATAATTGACTGGCTCTTAACGACCCATTACAGTCATTCAACACAATCAACATCCGGACTGATAAAACTTTACTAGATTACGTCCCGCATCATTGGTTATACAACCAATACACGTTCAATGGTAGCGATCAACTCATCTGTCTTTACTGGCTTTGCCAGAAACTCATTGCCACCAATGTTTGATCCCATGGATTCCGTCTCATCCTTGGTGACAATGGCGGTCATGAAAACGAGTTTTATATTGCACAGAGTAGGATCTTTTTTCAGTTCAGCTGCAACATCGCACCCACTCATGTCAGGCATCATGACATCCAGAAAAATTAGGTGTGGCTCAAAGTCACGAGCCGCTTCAATGGCTTTACTGCCCTGGTTTTCGGTGCGTACTTCGTACTTTTTGGTACGCTCCAGATTCAGTTTAACCATGCGGGTTATGGCGGGTTCATCATCTACGACTAAGATACGTTTCTTCACTTTTTATCTCCTGATGCTAATTTGAACATCATGGATACGGATGCTCCGCCTTCTGGTCTATTACGGATATCGATGGACCCATGATGCAGATTAATGATATTCCGGGATACGGAAAGCCCAAGCCCGGTTCCCTGTCCCACGGATTTCGTGGTATAGAAGGGGTCAAATATCTTGTCGATATCTGCCGGAATAATACCAGGGCCGTTATCCAGAATCTCCACCCACAGGATTTGATCTCCCACTTTGAATACATTTTCCCTATCCCTGACAAGATCCTCTTGTGACAGCGTCCTAGTCAAGGATTTTACAACCAGTTGTCCATCATGTCCAATCGCATGGGCAGCATTCATGAAAATATTGATAAATACCTGTTGTAGTTTATTTGCATCCAGTTGCAGCTCCGGCAGCGACTTGTCAAGAAGGGTTTTGACCTCAATCTGACTTTGACGCAGCTCATGGTTGACCAGCTTCAGTGAGTTTTCGATGATCTGGTTGATATTATCGGCCACTAGCGATAATTTCTTGTCACGGGAAAAGTCTAGCAAGCCGTGTATGACACTGTCAGCCCGCTGGACTGCATCCTCGATATCCTTGAGTACAGTGCCATTTACTTCATCAATCTCTACTTCTTGGGACAGATAATCTGCTCCCATTTGGATAATTGCCAGGGGGTTTTTTACCTCGTGCGCGATACCTGCTGCCAGGCGACCGATAGACTCCATCTTCTCGGCTTGCATCAGCTTGAGGTTAGCGGCTTGTAGCTCCTGCGTTCGCTGTTCTACCAGTTTACGTAGCAACCGGTTCCAGAAGGTTATGACACCTAACAGCAAGAACAGAATAGCCAGCGCTCCCAGCAGACTGTACCAGAAGACGGGGTTACGCCAAAAGCCATACCCTTCCAGTTGCAGCCATCGGGTCTGGATGGTTTTTTTTTCTGCTGCCGTCAGGCTGGAAAGAGTCTTGGCAAGAATGCTGTGCAACTCTGGCCAGTCATTGCGGATAGCAAAGGAGAGTTCAAGATCATGCTCTATACCTTTATTCTGCACCACACGCAGATTGGTAAAGCCATTTTCACGAAGCAGATAGGTGACGGAAGCAAAGTCAATCACCATGGCATCCACCACTCCCAGTGCGACCAACTCCATGCCCTGGAGATTATTCTCTACTCGATAGAGATCTACGTCATGACCATTGTAGGTAATCCAGTCATCCCAGACATAATCGTTGACGACCACAATTCGTTTTCCACGCAGTTCCTGGATATTTTTGTACCCCTTGCTGGTGACTATGACACCTCTTACTGTGATATGTGGTTCAGTAAACAGAAAATGCTTCTCGCGTTGCGGGGTTCGCGCGAGGGCAGGCAACATATCGACCTTATGCGAGCGAGCAGCTTTAAGCGCCTGGACCCAGTCATCAAATTGTTCAATCTCAAATTGAATATTAAGTTTTTTCTCTATCAGGAACAGGTAGTCTGCTGCCATGCCATGATAGGAATCGTCTGAATCGAACCACTCGAAAGGAGCAAAACCCGGATCTGGTGCAACACGTATGACCGGATGAGCCTTCAGCCATTGATGCTCAGCTTCTGTTAATGCCAGACTACCAGTAGCTCCCATCGTAATAAGCGGCAGGAAGCATAAGCAACCCAACCAACAACACGTTATTGTGTGAATGTTCCTTAACCAGAAACCGCCCAACCGAGTACATTGATTCATAAATTTGTGTCGCATATCGCTTTTCATTTAATTGCATGACTATTAACAAGTCACAGGTTGGATTCCAACTAATTTTTAAACGGCAGCTAGATATATGAGTATACCTTTTGTTTGCTCTGTTTCTTTTGTAAAAAACTCTAAAAACCTGAGATGAAGCAATTAAACTTCAGAGTAACCTGTGGTTAGTTAATAGCCATGTTTAATTAAATTTAAAGTCAGAGGTTTTTCTACTCATTAACTTTACGTAACCGTTCCCCCACCTTCTAAATTTAAGCAGTTAATTTAACAGCCTCAACGATTTATTTAGTGAGGGAATTGGTTCATTTTTTAGGCGCTAGGTGACCTCTGCTGTGATGTAGTCGTGGCCATTGCGCTTTTGCAATCAAGTATTTTCGAGGTGTGACTGGCATGATAGTCTGCTAGCTGGTGGAAGACAGCCAACGGCCCAAACCTGACTATGTCTTTAGATGGAAATAACCATGAAACAACTTATTTTCTCTGTTTTAGTTTCGGGGTTATTCCCAAGCTAATAATAGGGCATTTGTGGCTATTGCTTCCATCGCCATCAGACAACAAAAGAGAATAAAGCAACCTTGCCTTGTGCTATAAAACGCAAGCAAAGCCTTATCCTCTTTTAACAATTCCTCACAAGCTACCTTATAAAGCTATTAATTCATAGACACTTTTTGAAGAAGCAGTATTTTGAGTCTGATACCATTGGTTTAGTTTCCCGCCTTCGGTTTTAACCACCTGCTTTTCAAAACCCCGCATGATATCGCTCTCCCCACTTTGCTATCTTCTTGATTGATGCGCTTAAATTCCTCTAGCTGACCTTTGGTAACGGCCTTTTTGAACCACTTAGGCTTTTCGCCCATGTCGTACTTGTCAGAAACTTTAAGAAAAATAATGCCCTTTTCTACTTTGTTTATCTTACCCGCTATTGCACACATATCGATTCGAGCATAAATAGAGCCAATTTCTTTTGGTCCTTTTGCATGTGCCGGAAGTGCTGCCAATAGAACAATGGCTAATAGAATTTTATTCATTTTGATACCTCTTTATTAGTGGTTTTAATTAACGCTTATTGGGCATACTTCAACTAGGTCTGGCTCAAAGTTTTTGTAGGTTATTATCTCTTACGTAGACCAGCCATCCCCTTTCTTTGGAGACCCAAGTTTGATTTCATTGTTGCTTATCTCTTCATGTTTTCTAATCCAATTCAAAAGGTGCTCCGGGGCGAAGCGCTTCAGTTTTCCAACTCGTTGGATCAGCCCCCATTTGCAATCCTAATTTGACTAAATCACGCATTGTCTCAGCATCAAACATTTCATCAGAATCTGCAATGGGAAAATCTTGTGGAATAGCGACATACTTCATTTCTGCATCAAACTCAGGTCGACGATTGATAAGCCGGACATAGGTCTCAGTATCTTGAATACTCTGAAGCGTTGATGACCTAATGAGTGTGTTCAAGCTTCGGGAAGCGATGGATGTCCATCGTGACCGAACTACTTTTGCGTCAGTTAATAACTTTTGATTGACGATAATCCAGACTCGAATCTTTACCGGTGCTTTCGAGTTAACAAATCCCATCTGTTTGTTTTCAGGTACGTAAGCCCAACTACGGTCACCCATTCCACCAACCATTTGCATGGTAGCACCACCATCGACGTACAGCAGATCGTCTATTATCTGTGGAGGAAAGAGTCCAGGTATTGCAGTGGATGCAGATAAAATAGACACCGTTTTCTCAATAGCTTTCTCTATCGATACTTTAGAGGCGATTTGGGCCAAGTCCCAAACTCGCAGTAAACCATAGTCCATATTGGTTGCACCAATCAGTAGTTGTCGTCCTTCAATGCCTCCCTTGGCAAGGTTTTCAATGAGTTCAGGAGTTATGGCCAAATTTATTGTTTTATGTAATCTAGACACATCATAAATTGAGACATTACCAGGAAGATAAGGAATGATTCCACGTTTTCGAGCCCAATCAACTCCAGGTTTTTCGTAGAATTTTACAATATCATCATATGCCTTTGGAGTACCAATAAAAGCAAAAGGGGCAATTAAAGAACCCGTACTAATACCACTAATAGAATCGAATTGAGGGCGTGTATAGCCCATTTTGCTTACTTTCCCCCAACCTTTTAGAAAACCTGCGCCAAAGGCACCAAACGCACCGCCTCCAGAAAGAACGAGAACATCATAGTTTTGTTGTTTATTCTCTGAAGATAACTGTGATTTTCGATATTCATGCTCTATCCGCTTAGCTGTTTTTTCTGAGATAGCCTCTATATCGGATTGATATGATTTCAAAAACGCATGCTGCCTATTCGCAAGTTCTTTTTGATTAATCGAGCGTAATGGTGGTGTTTGACAGCCAGAGAAGGCTATCGTAATCATACCAAATAACACTAAAACCGAACATCTCGGTTTATTATATTTTTTCAATGCAAATCTCATTCAATCTTAATAAACTCTAATGTTACTTAGAAAAGATTATTCAGTTAATTAAACTTCTCTTTAACTTCTTCGATAGCACTTATGTCAACATGCTTTTCAAATGCGATAGTGGCAGTATTTAACGACACTGCTATCATTATTCCCGTCAACATTAACCCAACGAATGCGATCAAAACAGATAGTACTTTGGAAACCTTTTTCACAGGACGAATATCACCATAACCAACTGTCGTTGCGGTGATAAATGACCAATATAAACCATCAAACTTATTCCACTTTTCGATGTGGCAAACTATTTGCCCTAGCGCAATGATCACAAAACTTAAAAATACCAGTAATGGTGCAATCAGGTAAATGGACCAGAAAAACAGTCGAATAAAAGTAAGCGTCAATTCCATTGAGCTACCAACTGCCACCTAAAGCTAAATATAAATTAATCCGCTGTTCCAGTTGAGTCCGTTTGATTGACAGTAAGTTACTTTCAGCCGTGATGGCTTGTTGCTGAATTTGCAGGGTATCCAGTAACTCGGTTTCGCCTTCTTTATATCTTAATTTTGCGATTGAATAGGCTTTATTACTTTGTTTCAGAGCTTCACTTAGTGCTGTCTCTCGATGAGATAAAACAGTCCCTTGATCCAGATTGTTTTCTACCTCTGAAAAAGCAGTTAATGCTGCTTGTGCATAATTTGCTATAGCTTGCTTTTGCTCCACCGTAGCAATTTCAACGTCTATTTTACGTTTGCCGCCATCAAATAGCGGAACGATTAAATTAGAGCCAAGTTGCCATGCAACATTGGGTGAGCTAATGATGTCAGATAGAGAATCAGAAGATCCTCCTATTTTGCTGGTCAGCGATATTTTAGGTAGCCGTGCCGCTTTAGCTTGGGCTGTGGCATTAAATGCCGAAGCTATCTTTCTTTCAGCGGATACGATATCGGGTCGGCGTTCCAACATTTCGGAGGGGATGCCTGCAGGGGGTTGTTGCAATAAATCTGGCAAAGCACCAGGCATTTCTAGACTTGCATTTGGGTAACGACCTAATAGCACTTCCAAAGCCCTCATCGCATCGCGTTCGGAACCTTCAATTTTAATCAATTGCTCATGTGCAGAGGCTAAATTAGCACGATTCAGCGCAATATCTTGACCAGAAGACAGACCATTGTCATATTTCACTTGAGTAATACGCATGGTTTCGTTAAGGATTGATAGATTCTTACGCATGAGTTTTGCTTGCAGTTTGGCCTCAATGACTTTTAGATAGGTCTTTGCAACATTAGCACTTAGCGAATGTTGAGCGAATAGGTAGTCTGCCTCCGCAGCTTGAGCACTCGCTCTAGTGGCATCAATGCCTGCCCGTATGCGCCCCCAGACATCTAGTTCCCAACTGAGTTGCAAATTAACATTAAAATTACCGCTGGCGGAGCCGCTACCTATAACACCTGAATCGGCTCTGCCCAATGACAAATCCACATTCGGTTTAAGTGCTGCACCTGACTGTTTCGCCAATAACCAGGCTTTATCCATATTACCTGCAGCCACTTGTAAATCGAAGTTATTGGCTTTACCTTCTGCAATGAGTTTAAGCATCATCGGATCATTGAAGGTTTCTAGCCACTTTATTGAATTATCACCATACTGCTCAGCTTTTATCGCCCATGATTCAGGCGTTTCAATCGCCTGTTTGACAGCTTGCTGGCTATCTTTATTGGGCGTAAAAAGCGAACAAGATGTCGCCATCAAAGCAATCAGCAGTGGCATGGATTGACTAAGCTTCATGCTGGCTCTCCTCGATTTTTACGTTCATAAATGTGGCGTATAACACGGGGACGATAAGCAGTGTTAATAGGGTGGCAAAGGTTAGACCAAACACCAGAACAACAGCCATGGACTGGAAAAATGCATCAAAAAATAACGGGATGACTCCTAATGCGGTGGTAAATGAACCCAGCATAACCGGACGTACACGACTGGCTGCTGAATCGACAATCGCATCAAAGCGTGGTTTACCTTCGTCTATTTCGGTATCCATCCTGTCAACCAGAATAATACCGTTTTGTATGAGTAGACCTGACAGCGAAAGCAGCCCAAGTATGCCCATAAACTCCAGAGGAATCCCTGTAACCACCAATCCAAACACCACGCCAATAGTTGCCAGGGGTACCACCAGCCAGATGACCAACGGCTGCCGGACTTTGCCAAAAGAAATAACGACTACCAATACCATCGCCAGAAAACCCATTGGAATTGTGGACATTAAATTGTTGTTGGATTCGCTCGAATTACCTTCTTCACCACCCCATTCGAAAATGTAGCCATCAGGCAGTTCCATTGCTTCAATTTGTGGTCGAATTCGCTTGAGTAGGGATGCAGCCAATTCATCGGGGTAAGGATCAGACTGTGCTTTAATTTTAAAAATACGGTTTTCACTGCGTATCTGTCCATCTCGCCAAATTGTTTTAAAGCCATCTGTAACCTGTATAATCGGTACGGTTTTCCCCGTTAACCCACTGAGCACCTGAATACTATTAATATTCTGGATAGTTGCGTTTTCAGTATTAGGCAAGCGCGAAATAATAGGGATCAAATCTTGTCCTTCTCGGTAAATGCCTACTTGTTTCCCTGAGTAATAACTGTTAATTGCATCAGCCAAGTCTTGTCTGGAGACACCCGCACGGCGGGCTTTATTTTCAGAATAAACAGGTTCAATCACACTCACAGGTTGACGCCAGTTATCCTTGATTGAAAGTGCGCCACCATCAGCTGTCATAATGGCTTTAGCTTCGTTTGCCAGACGTCGTAAAGTTTTCGGATCAGAGCCACTGAATTCAACCTCTATCGCCGAACCACCGCCAGGGCCTAAAACAAATCGCCATGCTTTGCTCTGAGCTTCTGGGAACCTCTGTTCAATAAATGCTGTAACGATCGGCATCATGCCATCAATGGTGTGATAATCATCTACACGCACCAACAGTTGTCCATAAGCGCTATTGGCAGATTCAGGGCCATAGGTCAGCATATAACGGATGGCACCGCTCCCAATCAAGGTTTGTACGGCATTAACACCCTCCATTTTTTGGACAAAGGTTTCAATTTCTTTCATATCCTGTTCGGTACGTTCGATGCGTGTCCCTTCGGGTAGCCAGTAGTCAACGACCATTTGGGGAGTCGTTGAGCGTGGAAAAAATCCCTGTGTCATAAATTTTGTGCCCCAAATTGAGAGAGCGAATAAACCCACCACCGAAGCAATAACCAGCCAACGAGATCGCAATGACCAGCGTATCAGTTGTTTGTATTTGATGAAAAATGCGCCTTCTTCATCTTCTGACTTTATTGCCTGCTGCTCTGGAAATAACCAATAACACATTAAAGGTGTGATGGTCATGGCTAAAATCCAGCTGAATAGCAAAGCGACCATCACAACCCAGAAAAGATCACCCGTGTATTCAGCCGTTTGGCCTGGGGCAAATCCAATCGGCGCAAAGGCAATAACACCGACCAACGTACCTGCCAACAACGGCCATTTGGTTTGCGACACAATTTCTTTGGCAATATTTAGCTTCTTTCTACCCTGTTGCACGCCTACCAAAATAGCTTCTGTGATGACAACGGCATTATCAACCATCATACCTAAGGCAATGATTAATGCCCCTAATGAGATGCGATGTAGCGGAACACCGATGATTTGCAGAGTTGTCAATGTTGCGCCGACAGTAATCACAAGAATAAATGCAATCACCATGGCAGAACGCAAACCCATGGTAAACAACAGCGAGCAAATCACTATAATCAATGCGGTAATAACATTTAAAGCAAAGTTATTAACGGATGCTTCAACTATTTTCCCTTGGTGATAATATTCAAACACTTCCATTCCCAACGGTCTGCGACTGATCGATTCGCGGAGTTTTTTATCAACCGCTACGCCAACCACCACCACATTTCCACCTGCGACATTTGCCACACCTAATGCAATGGCAGATTTACCGTTATAGCGAATGATTTTACTGGCGGGTGTTTTATAACCTCGATAAACTTTAGCAATATCCTTGAGATAAATAATCTTGCCATCAGACGTTGAAGATACCAACAGATTGTTTATGGCATCGATAGAATCTACCGCACCAGAAGGATCAATAATAATACGCTGATCGGCTATCGCCACACTGCCTGCAGAAACGACTGAATTTTGCTGTTTAAGAATATCGTAAAGGTTTTGTATTGATGCACCTAAAGCAGTTGCGTTCTCATGGGATATTTCTACAAAAATGGCCTCTTTACGTTCACCTGCCAATTGCACCTTGGCTACACCTTTCACTTGCAAAATGTCTGTTTGCAATTGTTTGGCATAGCGCCTTAACTCGCCAGGGCTGTAATCGTCACCTGTGACCAAATAGGATAAGCCATAAAGGTCGCCAAAATCATCATTTACAATGGGTGAATGTGCATCTTGCGGCAATGAACGCTCTGCATCTTCAACCTTGTTGCGTAATTTAGTCCAGATAATCTGTAGATCTTCTTTTGATTTTGAGAAATCGAATTTAATATCAACTGTAATTTCTGACACACCAGCAGAAGATTTTGTTTTTATATCCTTAACCTCCTGCATTTGCTGCAAGGCAGTTTCTATCGGAGCGGACACTTCTCTGGCGACTTCCTCAGGGCTGGCACCAGGATATTGGGTGTAAATTATCGCACTTCTAATGGTAAATTCAGGGTCTTCAAATCTGGGCATGGTTTGATAGGCATTCCAACCGCCAAACAATGCCAACAAAATTAAAATGACACTTAAAACCTGATTCTTTATGGCAAATTCTGCAAGATTCATTATTCAATCCTTAGCTATTTAGACCAAGGACGTATTTGCATCCCTTCAGATAAATGAGAAACGCCTGCTGAAACAATTATTTCCCCAGCATCCAGACCTTTTCTAATATTTAAATTAACGCCGACTCCCGCTTCAATCACAACGTCTCTTCTGGAGACCTTCATTGAATCTTTATTCACCACCCAAACATATTTTTGTTCACCATCAATCGCGATAGCCGTCAGTGGAACAGATAACTTGCTGAGATTTGCGCTTGAATCTCTGGGATCCTTAAACCACACGGCAGCATTCATTCCAGGCAATATAATCAAGTCCTCTGGCGCATCAAAAGCAAATGTGACTGCATAAGTTTGTGTCGTCTCATCAGCTTCTAAAGAGGCTTCTTTGAAAGTAACTGGGACTTGGCGATCAGGCGCAACATCCAACACAAGATATGAATCTGTTGCAGGCTTTTCTCGTGTGCCTGCCTTGGCAAGAATGCTGGAAGGCAGGTTGATTTTAGCTTCCAGTCCCTGTTTACCGAGAATGGTAATGGCTGGTTTTCCAGGTTGAATGATTTGCCATTTTTCAATCGAAACTTTAGCGATAGCACCAGAATAAGGAGCAACAATAACGGAATCTTGCAATGCTTTTTCTGCTGTTCCAAGCTGAGATTTGTTGACATCCCGATTAGATTTCCGTTCTTCAAGTTCGCTGCTGGAAATAGCATCTTGTTTAATCAGTCGCAAGGCACGCTGATACTCAATATTGGCATTTTTAAACTGTGCGCGTGCTGATGATAGTTTCGCCAGTAAATCCCGTTGATCCAATTTTGCCAGCACGTCTCCTTTTTTGACTCTTTGGGCCTCTATCACCATTAATTCTTTCAACTTTCCGCCCACTTCAAAACTCAAAACCGAAAGTTGTCCTGATTGAATAACGGCAGGGTAATTCAGGAAATTATTATCGTTTGCTTGACCAATTTCTATCAGTTTTGCTGGTCGCACTAGAGTTTCTGCCTTTTTCTCAGGCAGTGGAGACCCAGAATCACAGGCCACAAGCAAGAAGGTCATTAAAATGGCTAAAGCTAGGGTGTTAGTTCGCATTTGGTTTTCCTTGTTATGACTGCTGAATGACTACTTGATCGTTAGGTTACTAATTATTCTTGCGCTAAGGATTAAAATAACTCGTTGTTTCCAAAGTCACGTCGCACGCAAGAGGAACTGACAACTGTATTATTTTATCGCAATAAACCTAGGTTAAGAAAAAACACGGAGCCAAGAGTTCCAAATTGCGAATAGAAATGCGTTAAATTATACTCTGAAACTGATGTGGTAGCCCTAATTGAAAAATGGTTCCCCTGTTTTTCCTGAAATAAGCATTTGTTTGGAGCTAATACATGTAAATTCAATCCTATACGACTGCTTTTAGCTGAAAACAGCTATTCAATATAAGATTTAATTATGCAATATCAACAAACTTTCATAGAGGCTGGGGCTTAACCAGTGGTTTTATTTTCGAGGATGTTAAGAGATGGCGTTAAATAACGTTCAAAATATAACCAATAAAATTATTATGATCAGCCAAGAAAATGCAGATGTC
>ENA-ORXI01000655-ORXI01000655.1-sediment-metagenome-genome-assembly--contig:-NODE-655-length-28688-cov-6.452903_pt1 | contig 28688 bp, 17 predicted proteins | sample MGYA00237861_ERZ511468 | MGnify/ENA primary metagenome ERZ511468 (study PRJEB26299, sample SAMN06266213) | sediment metagenome | isolation source: Hudson Canyon methane seep mesocosm | place: USA:Hudson... | reverse complement strand
TTGAGGGGATCGAACCCCCGACCCTCGCCTTGTAAGGGCGATGCTCTCCCAGCTGAGCTAAACACCCCAAGAAAAAAGACTAGTTTACAGCATCTTTTAAGGCTTTACCAGCTTTAAATGCAGGAATTTTAGCTGCTGCAATTTGGATTTCTTCGCCTGTACGTGGGTTACGGCCTGTGCGTGCAGCACGGTCACGAACAGAGAATGTACCAAAACCTACTAATGTAACTTGGTCGCCACTGCTTAATGCACCAGTAACAGCACTTGTCATGCCATCAACAGCTAAAGCTGCTTTTGCTTTAGAAATATCTGCAGCAGTTGCAACGGCATCGATCAATTCAGATTTATTCACAATGTAATTCCTCTCATTATTAATATATTAATTATTATAGACCCCGACAGACGAACAAGTCTGCCTGTTCGATGGGGAACGTGTATATAACTACAGCAAAAACAACGTGTCAAGCCAGAAATAAGTGATTTATTAAGAATCGTTAATTTATTTTTAATACATCACTTACTATTCGAATAAAAAACAGACCGCTTCATCCTATTTTTATTTCGTTTTTTGTGCCTTTATCCATGCACGCGTCAGTCCAACGTACTGACTAACTGAAACTGTTTCAGGACGTTGCTCTAGCTCGATCCCTTCGGCAATCAACATCTCTTTTGATACTAGTTTCTTCAAGGTGTTTGCTATCGTTTTTCGTCTCTGTGAAAAGGCTTGAGTGACCAATTTTCCAAGTGAATCGATGCAGATTTCGCCACCAACAAAATCACGTAATGGACGTAAGTAAATAATAGCTGAATCTACCTTTGGAATAGGTTCAAATGCTTCTGGCGGCACAATAAATAACATCTCTGCCTGACACTGGTATTGAACCATTACACTTAAGCGACCATATTGCTTGCCACCAGGCTTGGCACAGATGCGTTGAACAACCTCTTTTTGAAGCATAAAACACATGTCTTCAATACACTCCGCTTGGTTTAGTAAGTGAAATAAAAGTGGTGTTGTAATGTTGTATGGCAAATTACCTATTACGCGTAGTTTTTCATTATCTTTAACTAAAGATTTATAATCAAAACTCAAGGCATCAGCCTCATGAATAGATAAATGTTTGAACTCAGATAGCCTTGCTTTGAGTAGAGGAACTAAGTCTCTATCTAGTTCGACTACGTCAAGTTGATCACTATTTTGTAATAAAGGTAGTGTTAGCGCAGCACGTCCAGGACCAATTTCTACAAGATGCTGTCCCAGCTGAGGATCAATTGCAGCAACAATATCATCAATAACACTTTGATCATTCAAGAAATTCTGACCAAAACGTTTGCGTGCTTTAGGATAAGGCTTTGTACTCATACTATTTTATTAACTCTCTATCATACTAAGGGCCATATCAACCGCAGCTTTTAGGCTTGTTATTGATGCATTTCCTGTACCGGCAAGCTCTAAGGCGGTTCCATGATCAACTGAGGTACGTATAAAAGGCAAGCCAAGCGTCACATTCACAGCCCGACCAAAGCCTTGGTGCTTAAGTACGGGTAAGCCTTGATCATGGTACATGGCTAAGACGACATCATAATCTGCTAACTTATCTTTCACAAAGATAGTATCTGCAGGCCAAGGACCCGACAGGTCCAAGCCCTGTTCTATTAACTGTTCCATTACTGGTGAGATTGTATCAATCTCTTCTCGTCCTAAATAGCCATCTTCTCCAGCGTGCGGGTTAAGTCCACATACGGCGATTCTGGGTGATGGTATTCCAAACTGTCGCTTCATACTACTATCAATAATAGTAATCACCTTGTTTAATGACTCACGTGTAATTGCTTCACTTACTTGTTTTAATGGTAAGTGTGTTGTGGCCAGCGCTACACGCAATGATTCTGTTGCCAGCATCATTACAACTTGATCAACACCTGCACCATCAGCAAAAAACTCAGTATGACCAGTAAACTCTACACTCGCCTCATTGATAATGCCTTTATGCACAGGTGCAGTTACAACTGCATCAAATTGATTTTTCAAACAGCCATCAAGTGCTATTTGTAATGTTTCTAATACATATTCTGAATTATTAGAATCTAATAGACCAGCTTTACTTCGAACAGCAAGATTGACAGGTAAATATCGCAACGTGCCCTTTGGAGAAGGTGTTGCTGGCAGTGATAAATCTACTTGCTCCAGATTAATCGATAAACCTAATAAGTCAGCGCGTTCACTAATTAATTGTGGATCAACGATAACAACTAATTCACTTGCTTGCTGATGTTGTGCAAGCAAAATACATAACTCAGGCCCTATACCGGCAGGTTCACCACTTGTTACAGCTATTCGTGGACAAGCACTCAAAGATCTCGGTACTCGATATACGCTTCATCTCGTAATTGACGTAACCAACTTTCAAGTTCTTCAGATACTTTCCTACTCTTAATTTGTGCTCTTGCCTTATTGCGATTATATTCTTGAGCCATATTCTGCTCACGACGATCAAAGACTTTAATGATATGCCAACCGAAGCGGCTTTTGAAAACCTCACTAACCTCGCCATTAGACAAAGCATTCATCTTTTCTTCAAATTCAGGGACCATAACGCCAGGGCTACTCCAACCCAAACTTCCCCCCTCAATAGCTGAACCTGTATCATCAGAATGTGCTCGTGCAAGCTCGGCAAAGTCATCGCCATTTACAACGCGCTCTAACAATACCTTAAGGCGTTTTTCAGCATCTTGATCTGTAGTTAACTCATTTGTTTTGATTAAAATATGACTGGCTAAGATTTGCTTCACTAAATGTGTTTCTTCACTTTTTTTATCCGCTAGCATAACCAAATGAAAACCACTTCCACTGCGTAATGGTTCACTTACTTGCCCCACAGTCAATGCAGGCACAGCACCGGCAAACAACGATGGAAGTTCGCCTTGCTTACGCCAGCCTAAATTACCACCTTCAAGTGCATTTTGACCATCAGAATAACCTGCCGCTACTTCAGAGAAATCAGTTCCAAGTTCAAGCAAGTCTTGGACCTTTGTCAATTTTTCTTGTGCAGCTTGCACCTCTTCAGGCAAAGCCGCTTCCGGCACACTAATTAAAATATGCAATAATTGATAAGATGTTTCTGACGTTCCTTGGATTACTTGCGTTGCTAAATAATTATCTATTTCACGGTCGGAAACAACAACTTTATCTTCTACTAGTTTTTTACGTAAACGACTAATCGTCATTTCTTCACGAATAGATTCTCTAAAGTCACTAAAATCGAGGCCATCACCATGCAAGACATCACGAAACTCACGTAATGTTAGATTATTATTAGCTGCAATCTGACGTAATGCCGCGTTTAAACCATCATCGCCTACGCGAATACCAACTTTAGATGCTTTTTGGATTTGTACTCGCTGAACAATTAATCTTTCAAGAACTTGTTTTCGCAATATCTCTGTAGGAGGAATATTAGCATCTCGCTGTCTCAGCTGTTGTCGAACAGTTCGCTCCATTTCAACGAGTTCACTTTCTAATAACACCTCATTATTTACCACTGCAATAATTCGATCTAATGGCTCAGCGTAAGCGGTACCAACCATTATCAAGGTAAGCAATAAAAATCTAATCATGTAAGTTCCAACAAAATTTAAGTTAATTCAACTGAAGATAGCAAAAGTAACATGCCATTCAGTAAAAAGCCGTCGTTCAAGAATTAAAGGAAATATATTCTTAAAGTAACGACAGCTTTTATTCTAATAGGTTCAATAGGTGTTATGAGCCATAGCCCAAAATACTTCTCTCTAATAAGGTTTCCGTTTTCTGACCAAAGTTGCCAAGACCTTTTAATTCAATTTGGAAGAAAATTGCCACGTTTCGATCTTGATCCGTAGCGTCATTAACGTAATTCCTGACAACTAAACGTGTTGCCCAGCAACAGCTATCATATTCAATACCAGCAAGACCTTCTAATGTACGGTTGTCTTTAAGTGAACGATACCAACGACCAACGACACTCCATTGTTTATTGAATGGGATACGTGTTGAAATATCAACCTGTTCTAAACCATTAGTGCTTCCTTCAGCATCTCGACGGTAACGGTGAGACATATTCAATAGTCGACCTTTACCATCTCGGTAGTTGATGCCTACTGCTGACATATTATTAGTATCGCCATGTGGATTCCACTGCATTTCTCCTCGTACAGTCCACTCATTTGCAATAGATGCCACCACTTCAGCCACCATGTCAGAATCAGATTGCGTTTCTGCGTCGGTATTTCGCAATGTCACTTCTCGGTCTTTAAAGTATTGTATTTGGCCTAAGCTGACACGAAGGTTTTCTTTCCCCGTCTCTTGGTTAATGATCCGCGAAGTCAGCGATAGTGAGACTTGGTTTGCATCACCAATTCTATCGTTACCACTAAAGCGATCATAGGCAAATAATTGTCCCATGCTAAATGTTCTTGAGCTCGTATCAAAAATTGGAATATCTGATTGATCACGCTCAGGGATATATAAGTAGAATGCTCTTGGTTCAAGCGTGTGAATATATTTGCTATTAGCAAAGCTCATGTCACGTTCAAAAAACAAACCACTATCGACACTAACAATAGGTAAAGTACGTGTTGGACTGTTATCAGTAAGCGTATTCCCATTTTCATCTAAATCATAACGAGTGTGACTTAATGCAATGCGTGGCGTTACAAAAGCAGCCGCTGACTGCCAAGGTAAACTAACTGAAGGTTCGATATTGAATCGTTGACCTTTCAATTTTTGCTCATGATCAAAAGCAACATACTCCGCTTTCATTCCATAACTAAGACCCATAGCATTGTCGGGGAATGTTCCTGTTACTAAGAACTGAGGTAGGCGTTGATAAGGCTTTGTAACATCTGTTAATGTTTGATAGCCCTGCATGCGACCGATAAAGTCCCAGTTCTTTCCGGCATAGCCAACATTTAATTGTCGGTTTAAATGTGACGTACTGGTCAGGCTTAAGGTAGAACCAAAGTCTTCAATATACGCTTTGTCAGATACGTAGTTATAATCAACACTACTGCTCCAACGAGAAGTAAATTGACTTCTATTTTGTAGCGAAAAGTGCTTTCTATCTTCGTTGTAATAAGGGTTTGGCGTGTCCTCATCCTTCTTCAAGTCATCACTCGCAAGGAAACCTGCATCAAGCTTACCTTGATGACGCTCAGTTAAATAACGAAACTCACCATTTAACATCAAGCCCCGATCAGACATATAACGTGGTGTTAATGTGGCATCTTTATTAGGTGATATATTCCAATAGTATGGCGTTCGAAGATCAAAGCCTGTTTCATCTGAACTTCCAGCCATCGGCGTTAAGAAGCCTGACTTTCGCTCATCATTAAGAGGAAAACTCATATATGGTGTATAAAAAACGGGAACATCCGCTAATCGAATAACAACATCTCGCGCTACACCAACTGCTTTTTCATGGTCAAGGACAACGTTTGTTGATTCTAATAACCACGCATCACTCCCCTCTTCACATGTTGTATAGCTTGCACCCTTTAAGCTTGTTTTCTGTGTTCCTTGGCGGTAAACATGAGTCGCTTTACCCCGAGCATGACTTTCACGCAAGCGATAATCCGCATCTAATAAACGTCCTTCATCATTAGATAATGACCACTCAGCTTGGTCTGCATTGAGAATAATGTCGCTATCACGTATTTGAACATCACCATTGGCTGTAACATTGCCCGATGTTTGGTTATATGTCGCACGATTAGATTTTAATTCTTGTCCTGATCGAATGACTTCAACATTACCCGTGAAAACTGACGTCCCCTCGTCAACTAACTGAACGTTATCAGCCTTAACATCAACAGCAGTTTCATCTGCGTTGCTAACAGCAGGTAAATAGTCATCATTATCAGTCTTACATTGATAGCCGCTAACCTCAGCCATTGCCAATGAAGAAAAACATAATAATAGTACTGTCGGTAAAATAATCAGTTTGCGCATGACCATCTTTAAACTACTACCCCTAGCTATAGTTCAGCTTTGCCGAACAAAAAATAATCATCAATTTATCGCACAGAAATACAAATTCATCAAATTTCTACTCACTATCCCTATATAAGAATACAAGCTCATAGTTACACATCAATCACTTATTTGCTTTATCTATAGTTCACATCACTATGAGTCACTTTGATTTTCCGTCATTACAAACTAATCATTTAAATTATTTTAAATCTTTTGTTGACAGTCTAAATTCAAATCCTTATGATGTGCGCTTCCTTTCGGGAGTAACGGCCCTCGGGGCTATAGCTCAGCTGGGAGAGCGCTTCGCTGGCAGTGAAGAGGTCGACGGTTCGATCCCGTCTAGCTCCACCAGATAACCGAAAGAAATAGTTTTAGGTCCCCATCGTCTAGAGGCCTAGGACACTGCCCTTTCACGGCGGTAACAGGGGTTCGAACCCCCTTGGGGACGCCATATAGAATAAGCGCTTGGATAAAACCAAGCGCTTTTTTTATGCCTGTAAGAAATGGAATGCCCACAGTGCTGCGGTTTAATCCAGCAATATTACTAATGTGTGATGTTAGCTATTGTGATTTATTAAAAATAGTATCCTTCTGTTTTTAATAACTACGTAATCTCATTAATGAATCTTCTTCATAAAATACCAACCCAATACGGCAAAAGATACCGTTGGGATAGCAGCTGAAAGCCATGGCATAACACCGAACACTAGCCCTATATGCTGAAAACTCTGATTAAATAGGTGAAAGCCTATCCCTACCAAAGCACCGGCTAATATGCGGCCTCCGATAGGTGCTGAGCGTAAAGGCCCAAACACGAAGGGAACAGCCAAGAATACCATTACAGCAGAGCTTAATGGCATCATCACTTTCATCCAGAAGGCCATTTGATATTGCTCTACAGCTTGATGGTTGGCCTTCAAGTAAGTTATATATTCAAGCAAGCCCCAAACAGGTAGGAACTCAGGTGGCACTACAACGACATTAACCATGCCTGGATTGAGCTGTGACTTCCAACGTGCATGCTCCACAGAGCGTACTTGTACCCCTTTTTCATCTAAGGTACTTTGTATAACATCTGTTAGCGTCCAACTATCTTCATCATATTCTGCTTCTTTTGCTTTAGTAACGATGCGTAAACGATTATCTATATCAAACTCATAAATCGATATTCCTGAGAATCGTCCATCCGGTAATATTCGTTGTATATGGTTAAAATGCAGTCCATCACGCGTCCAAAAACCATGTTCTGATCGAGAACCTACCGTTCCTGTTTGCGCCATTGATTGCACTTCACGAGCACGTTGTTCCGTTATAGGTCTAAGCACCTCTCCCATAAACACAGCGACAAACATCAAACATAAGGCAACAATCATCACCGCCTTATTAATTTTCTGTATAGATACGCCAGCAGCCCGCATTGCAACCAATTCACTTTGGCTCGCTAAACTGCCTAATCCCAGTACACTTCCCAGTAATGCTGCAATGGGCAATAACTCATAAATACGCTTTGGCATTGATAAGGCCATATAGGTAAAAATATCCATCAACTGATATTTTCCTCGGCCTAAATCATCCAATTCATTAATGAAGTCCATAAAGGTATACAAGCCCAATAGGACCAGTAAAACCATGAATGTACTCGATAGTATTGTTTTAGCAATATAACGCTGTAATAAGCCCATTACACTGCCTCTTGTTGTTTATTTGATTGATACTGTATCCAGTGATAGCGAATTTTATGTTTATTCACCATCAGCAATAAAACAATAAGCATTAATACATGCACCCATATCGAACCAAATAGCGGCGACATAACACCTTTAGAAACCCAAGCACGTGTTACACCTAATAAATTGCTATAAATGATATACACTAAGATAGCGGGAAACAGCCCAGCATAACGCCCTTTTCTAGGTCCTGTATTTGCTAAACTAATAGCCAATAAAGAAAGAATAAGAGTCATAATCACAGATGAGGTTCGCCACTGTATTTCGGCCAAATCCCTTGCTTGACCACGTTGCCATAATAATGAAGTAGGCAATGCTTTATGTCGTTCGCGTACTTTCTTTTCCTCACCCTCTTCAATCATTAGGCTGTGAGTATCATATTGAGCTATAGTGAAATCTTGGTCGCCCGCCTTGCCCTCATAGCGATAACCTTGCTCTAAAATGAGGTATTTATTGCCCGTTTCACTATCGACTTCAAACCGGCCTTTATCTGCACGAAAAATAAGCGGTCGCGTCTCTCGATGAATTTCAATAAACACATTAACCATACCCTGTTTATCTTCTGACAAGCCTTGTGAGTAAAAGGTCCAATCACCGTCACGACTTTCTTTAAAATTTCCCGCAATGAGTCCACTTGTATCCGCAGACATCTTGGCTCGCTGCTCTAATTCATAGCGTCCAGATAAAACATTCGGCACAATGACTAATGACAAAACAGCAACGACTATCGCAACCGTTCCAGAAAACAGGGCGACATTCCTAATTAATCGACGATGCGTGATGCCACAGGAGGCCATCACCGTTAATTCATTATCAGCATTCATTCTGCCCAGAGCGAGCATAACCGCTAAAAAAGTCGCCATAGGAAGTAATACAGACAAGGCACCTAAAGAGCTATAGCCTAATAATGTAAAAATAACATCGCTTGGTAAATTCCCTACCGCAGCCTGTGCTAAATAGCGTGCAAATCGCGTTGCCACAAAGATTAGCCACAGAACACTTATCACTGCTAATAAATTTAGAATAAATTCTCGCAGCAAATAACGGTCAATTACTGACAGATATGTAGAAAAAAAGTGACGAATTACAGGCATTATTTGATGGTCTTCGTTAAAATAGGTGAGTCAATAGAACGTAATTAAAATTGCAGTCTAAATCATCTACACGCTTAGGAGAAATCAATGCAGTATTTTGTCACCACTAATACACCAACAACACACTCATCAGACTGTGTGGTTATCGCCATTTTTGAACAGGGCGAGCTAAGTCCTAGTGCTGCACTCATCAATGAACAAAGTAATAACTACATTCAACAAATTATTAATCGTGGTGATATTACAGGCAAAACAGGTCAAACGCTATTACTGCAAGATGTGGATGGTGTAACAAGCCCAAGAGTCTTACTCGTGGGCTGTGGTAAACAAGGCAAAACCACAGAAAATGACTTCAATACTGCAATAACTGCAATGACAAAGGTGCTTAATGAATCAGGCGCCGATGATGCAACAAGCAGCTTAGCTGAAATTAACGTTAACGATCGTTCTACGGATTGGAAAATTCGCCAAACGGTTATTACTGCTGAATCAACACTCTATAAGTACACACAAACCAAAAGCAATGTAAAACCAGCGGTACACCCACTCAATAAACTAGGTTTTTTCAGTGATGATAAAAGCAGCGACTTAGCGACACAAACAGGCCATGCTATTGCAGAAGGAATGAACCTTGCCCGTGAATTGAGTAATTTGCCTGGAAATATCTGTACCCCAACTTATTTAGCTGACCAAGCTGTTGAATTAGGCGAACGTTTTGAGAGCGTGACAACAACTATTCTTGAAGAAGCGGATATGGAAGAATTGGGCATGGGCTCATTATTATCTGTATCACGTGGCAGCCGTGAGCCAGCAAAACTAATTACCATGAACTACAACGGTGCAGGCGATGACCGCCCTGTTGTCTTGGTTGGTAAAGGTCTTACTTTTGATGCTGGTGGTATTTCACTTAAACCTTCGCAAGGTATGGATGAAATGAAATACGATATGTGTGGAAGTGCCAGTGTATTTGGAACCATTTCTGCAGTTGCAGAGCTCAACCTACCTATTAATGTCATTGGTGTTGTTCCAAGCTCAGAAAACATGCCAGATGGTGATGCCAACAAACCTGGCGACATTGTCACAAGCATGGCTGGAAAAACAATTGAAATTCTCAATACGGATGCTGAAGGTCGCTTAATACTATGTGATGCTTTGACCTATAGTGAGCGTTTCAACCCTGAAATTGTTATTGATATTGCAACACTAACAGGGGCAATTATTGTTGCGCTAGGTCGTCAAGCCACCGGTTTATTCTCTAATGATCAAGGCTTAGCTGATGCACTTGTGCAAGCGGGTACTGATAGTCACGACCGTACATGGCAGTTGCCGTTATGGGATGACTACCAACCACAGCTAGATAGTAACTTTGCGGACATAGCGAATATTGGTGGAAAAGAAGCTGGTAGTGTTACAGCAGCCTGTTTCTTAGCTCGCTTTACTGAAAAATTCACATGGGCTCACCTCGATATTGCCGGCACAGCATGGAATAGTGGTAAAGCGAAAGGGGCGACAGGTCGTCCTGTACCGCTTCTTGTTCAATATTTATTAAATCGTATTGAAGATAAGCAACAGTAAAATAATGACAAGTATTAGCTTTTATATCTTAAAAGGCGATATTGAACATGATCGGCAGGTACTTGCCTGCCGATTAGTTTCAAAGGCTTATAAACAAGGTCAGAATATTTATATTCATACTGACAGTAGCGAACAAGCTGATCAAATGAACCAAGCATTATGGTCCTTTCGACCGGAGAGTTTCATTCCCCATACGCTTGTTGATTCTAAAGGTAGTAATGATAGTCAGATCTTAATTGGCCATGATTCATCACCGCCAAGACTAATGGATTTACTCATTAACTTAGCTACTGAACAGCCCTTGTTTTTCAGTCAGTTTGAGCGTGTTGCAGAATTTGTTAATGATGATGGTGATATTAAAGCAAGCGCTAGAAAACGTTATCAGTTTTATAAGCAACGTGGTTACCATCTTGACACGCATACACTCTAGAGCAAACAGATTCCACAGCAGTTAACTGTATTGTGCTTTTAATTGCTCGCCCATTTTGGCAGCTTCGACAGGACGACTAAAGTAATATCCCTGCCCATAGTGACAGCCTAATTTTTTCAACGCTTCCTGTTGATATTCTTCCTCTATTCCTTCTGCAACCACACGCAAATTGAAGTTTTCAGCCAAAGCTAGAACAGATCGAATTATCGCTGAGTCATGTTTTTCTGGCGTGATACCGCTCACAAAAGAACGATCAATCTTAAGTACATCAACCGGAAAACGCTGTAAATAGCTGAGGCTTGAATACCCCGTACCAAAATCATCAATACTTAATGTAATACCTAGCTGCTTAAGTTTATCCATTGTCAAAATTGCAGCATCAACATCTTCCATGACAACACTTTCCGTTAATTCAAATTCAATCTTGTCGACAGTTACTTGCGATTCAGCTAATACTGACTCAACTTGTTTCATAAAATCCTTCTGACGGAATTGACGTGCAGATACATTAATTGACATGTTTACTAGTTCTGGATAGTCCTCTTCCCACTCTTTCATTTGTTGACATGCTGTCAGCATCACCCATTTGCCAATTTCTAATATGACACCGGTTTCTTCAGCTAAGGGAATAAACTCCATTGGTGATACCAAGCCAATTTTTGGTTGTTCCCAACGAATTAATGCTTCCATACCCGTTATTTTATTCGTCGTTAGATCAACTTTCGCTTGGTAATGTAAGATAAATTGATCCAACTCAACAGCTTTTCGTAATGCTTTTTCTAACAATAAACGTCTTGTTATCTTTTCATTAATTTCAGGCGTATAAAATTGGCAATTATTCCGACCATGTTCTTTTGCGATATACATTGCCGAATCTGCATGTTGAATCAGGTCATCAGCATTATCAGCATCATTCGGGTAGATACTAATGCCTATACTACCCGTAATCATTAACTCATGGTCGCCAATAAAATAAGGCTGTTTGATACTGTTCAATAAATTACACGCAATGTCATTTGTATCACTATTCTTTGATACTTCAGGCAAGACAATAACAAACTCATCGCCACCAAACCGAGCAATCGTATCTTCTTCTCTCAGTACTGATGTAAGGCGAACAGATAATATTTTAAGTAAGTCATCACCAATTTGGTGGCCTAATGAATCATTGATATATTTAAAGTGATCAATATCAATAAACAATACCGCCATTCTGGACTGATGACGTTTAGCATGGGCAATTGCATGTTGTAAGCGGTCATTTAATAGGCTTCTATTAGGCAAGGAAGTAAGATCATCATGCGTCGCCATAAAAGCAATACGCTTCTCATTTTCTTTACGTTCAGTGACGTCCTCACTCACCGAAACAAAATGGCTAATGTCACCTAAATCATCTCGCAATGGTGTAATAGTTTGATAAACAGATATAAAACCACCATCTTTTCGTCGATTAACAATTTCACCTGTCCAGACCTTACCCGCCCGAATCGTTGCCCACATGCTTTCTAAATGGTCCATTGATTCTTCTGTATTAGAACTCAAGATATTTGGCTTCTTACCAATCACCTCTTCTGCGTGGAATAAAGTCTGCTTACTGAACGCATCATTGACCCACTCAATGGTTCCATAATGATCTGTAATCATAATGGCATTTGCAGTTTTTTCTACAGCAGCACGATGAAGACGCATTAGGTTTTGATCTTCTGCTATTTGGCAAATTAAACGTAAACCCTCAGCAAAATCACTCATCAACTGCTGAAATTCATTATCAAATGTATTGTCATACTGTGCATGCAAACCAATAACCGCATGCGTTTCGCCGCCTGCAAGATAAAAAGGTAAAAATACGCTATCTTTTATATCATCATGATCTAAACGCGTTTTCCATTCGATTGGGATCTCGCTTCCAGCAGTAACTCTAAGCAGTTGATGACTTTGAACTGCCGCAATAACTGGGCTGTCATCGCTATGTAAGCCAGACCAAGTGCGAGAGTTCTCAAATAAAAACTCAGACACCTCACCAGCATGACTTAACACCTGGCCTTCATTATCTTTACATATTTTGACCCACACTAATGGCAAGTCGGTAATTTCCAATAATTCTCTAGTGACAAATTCTAAAATTGATACCACTGAAAAATCCGCTGTAATAACCATTTTTTCAGCCGTTCGAATCAATTGATGAGTGGCACGTGTTATATGATTAATATTAATATTTTCAATCGTACCAATAAGTGTTTGGTCTTGATCTTCTTTGCTAAGCTGAAGTGACAAATTAACCCAAATATAACGTTGGTCAAGACGTTTCAACCTGACTTCACCACTCCATGATGATTGTTTGTTTTCTAATAAGGTATTTAACACACTCGTAATATATTCTCGTTCTGCAGGATGAAAAAATTCACTGGCAGAACGGTGTAATGAATACTGTAAATCATAAGCAGATAATTTTTTCCAAACAGGACTTAAAAACTGCCATTGGTGATGTTTATCTATTTGAATAATGGCTTCATGAATATTTGTCACGACTTGTCGGTAACGACGCTCAGATGCGAGAAGTTGTTCCGAATCTTTGGTTAACTCATCGTACATCATTTGAAAGGCAGTATTTAACTCAGCCACTTCATCATGCCCAGCGATAGTCACGACGGAAGGTTTTTTGCCAGAAGCATATGACCGCACATGCTCTGCCATTTGTAACAACGGTGCAACCATCAACTTTCTTACCGCACTATTGATTAATAAACCTAGAAAAACAGTCATAAACAAGATTAATAATGATGTTTTAAGGATTCTACTTTGCAATGGTTGGTATATTTCAGCCGAAGGAATCAATCTAAAACATTGCCATCCCATTGGTTCAATAGTGCTCGCAATAATCTGATATTCGAGCCCCTGAAACATGATTGGCTGGAGTATTTCAACTCCCTCATCATGTAAATAAGTCAATGTTGCCTTTAACTCACTCTCCTGAGCATCTAATTCAAATGATTCTGGCGATGCTTCTAACTCTTGTTGCCATGGACTAGCAAGAATAAAATCACCATGCTTATCTAAAACAAAATGATGTTCATTGTCATACTTGTTATTTTCTGGTTCTAAAAGAGAAAATACCTTGTCTAGACTTATATCGATGCCTAATGTTGCCCGCCATTCACCATGAATATCAAGTGGAAAAATGATACTTGTCATCCATGATTCAGAGACTGGATCAAATAATGCTGGGGTCCACTTTTCCGTTCTTTCAGGGTTCTTTTGTGGAGATGCAAGCGTCATCCATGGTGTCGCTAAGTAACTTGTATCTTCCGACATCAGATAGACAAAGTCAGGATAGGATAAATCAAATATTAACTCACTACGATCATGGCCCAACATCCAAACATTATCTAAGATTGGATTAGACGTTGCTGACGCGCCAAAACCATCAAATACATCCATCGCAGTGATATAAAAAAGTTTTGTCTCTTCAGTCAACTTGATATCTGCTGGTAAGAATAAGCCCGCTTGTTCTTGACCATTAAATATACTTGTTTTATTGCGCCAAGCACCATCCTCAAACTGCATCATTCTCTGTTCAAAAGGTACGCTTTGATCAGGAACAGACTCAGACAGTTCACTTTTCAATAGATGTGATAAGGCTTTTAGATTGGGTGATGCAAGCTGAATGAAGCGCTGATAGTTTTCAATGGTACTCAGAGTTTCACCCTGAATGTCATTGAGTGTTGACTCAAGTAAACTTTGCTTTGAATACTGATAGTAAATGAGTAGTGACGGCAAAGAAACAAGCAGTACACACGCTGTCACAATCACGCTCATCTTGCGTGAAATATTCATCCAAAACTTTCTTTTAAATTAATTAGATGCTTCAAGCTGATATTCCTTATCCATATTCGATTCACATCAAGGTATAATGCCCGTCTTATTTTTTTAATTCAACTTTTAGAAAAAACCATGGAAAAGACATACAGTCCTGACGAAATCGAGCAACGCTGGTACCAAACTTGGGAACAGAATGGTGAATTCAAACCATCTGGTAAAGGCACGCCCTACGCTATTATGCTACCACCGCCTAATGTCACAGGTCGTCTACATATGGGCCATGCTTTCCAAGACACCATTATGGATACCTTGACTCGTTACCATCGCATGAAAGGTGATAACACCCTTTGGCAAGCAGGGACAGACCATGCCGGTATCGCCACTCAAATGGTGGTCGAACGTCAACTTAATGCCGAAGGTAAAACACGTCATGATTTAGGACGTGATGCATTTATTGACCGCATCTGGGATTGGAAAAAAGAATCTGGTGGTGAAATCACCAATCAATTACGCCGTTTAGGTACATCGATGGACTGGGAGCGTGAACGCTTCACCATGGATGACGGTTTATCTGAAGCGGTTAAAAATGTCTTTGTACAACTACACAAAGAAGGTTTGATTTATCGCGGAAAGCGACTTGTTAACTGGGATCCTGTTCTACATACAGCAGTCTCTGATCTTGAAGTATTATCAGAAGAAGAGTCAGGTCATATGTGGCACTTCCGCTATCCTTTAACGGATGGTTCAGGGCATTTAGTCGTTGCAACAACGCGTCCAGAAACAATGCTCGGTGATAGTGCTGTAGCAGTACACCCTGATGATGAGCGTTATCAACACCTCATCGGAAAAACAATTACTTTGCCATTAGTTGGTCGTGAAATACCTATTATTGCTGATGATTACGTCGATGCAGAGTTTGGTACAGGTTGCGTGAAAATCACCCCTGCTCATGACTTCAACGATGCGGAAATGGGGCAACGTCATAACCTACCAAAATATAATATCCTAACGATTGATGCCGCTATTAATGAAGAAGCACCGAAGAAATATTGGGGATTAGATCGTTACGAGGCACGGGATGTCATTGTTCACGATCTAAAAGAACTTGGCTTATTAGAAGGCATAAAAGATCATACCTTGATGGTACCTCGTGGTGATCGAAGCGGTGCTGTTATTGAACCCTTACTAACCGATCAGTGGTATGTAAAAGCTGATGTATTAGCGGAACCGGCAGTAAAAGCCGTACAAGAAGGTAAAATTAAGTTTGTTCCTGGAAACTGGGACAAAACATTCTATAACTGGATGGATGGCATTCAAGACTGGTGTATCTCTCGTCAAATTTGGTGGGGACACCGTATCCCAGCATGGTATGACGAAGAAGGTAATGTTTACGTTGCCCATGACGAAGAAACTGCACGTGCTGAAAATAATTTATCAGCTGATGTAAAACTTTCTCAAGATGAAGACGTACTCGATACTTGGTTCTCATCTGCTCTATGGCCCTTCTCAACATTAGGCTGGCCTGAAGATACTGACGCTTTAAAAACATGGTATCCAACCAGTGTTTTAGTGACTGGTTTTGACATTATTTTCTTCTGGGTTGCCAGAATGATGATGATGGGCTTGAAGTTTATGGACGATGTACCATTTAAAGAAGTTTACATTCATGGTTTAGTTCGTGATTCTCACGGCCATAAAATGTCTAAATCTAAAGGTAATGTGCTTGATCCTATTGATATCATTGATGGTATTGATCTCGAGTCACTCGTTGCTAAACGTACTTCAGGCATGATGCAGCCTCAACTTGCTGCAAAAATTGACAAAGCAACACGAAAAGAATTCCCCGAGGGCATTGAACCTCACGGTACAGATGCAATGCGCTTTACCTTTGCCTCTCTTGCATCAACAGGACGTGATATCAATTTTGATATGAGTCGTATTGGTGGCTACCGCAATTTCTGTAATAAATTATGGAATGCTGCTCGCTATGTCTTGATGAATACTGAAGGGCAAGACAATGGTATCGACAATAATGATGTTGAACTGAGTTTAGCTGACCGTTGGATTATTTCTAAGCTGCAAACAACAGAACAAGATGTCACTGCCGCTATTGAAGCCTACCGCTTTGATCATGCTGCACAGAGTATTTATGAGTTTATCTGGAATAACTACTGTGACTGGTATTTAGAACTTTCTAAACCGGTTCTAAACAATGACAATGCATCTGATGCTGCTAAGCGTGGCACACGTCGTACATTAGTTCGTGTTTTAGAAACTGTATTGCGTTTAGCTCACCCATTTATGCCTTATATTACTGAAGAAATTTGGCAAACGGTTTCACCACTTGCAGGCAAAACAGGTGACACCATTATGAGTCAAGAATACCCCGTTTCAGATGATAGTAAGATCGATATTCATGCCGTTTCTGATATGGAATGGATGATGGAATTTGTTACCGGTATTCGTTCTATTCGTTCACAAATGAACATACCACCTAAAAAGCAATTACCTGTTTTATTGAAAGATAGTACTGCTGAAGACCTTTCTCGTTTAGAGGCTAATAGTGACTTCTTAAGCCGACTTGCTAACCTAGAGAAAATTGAGCTATTAGAAGGTGATGCACCTGCTGCATCAACAGCGCTTGTTGGGAAAATGGAGATATTAATCCCATTAGAAGGCTTGATTGATAAAGGTGCTGAAATCAAGCGTCTAGATAAAGAAATAGCCAAATTAGACAAAGTCATTAAGCAATCTTCAGGCAAGTTAAGTAATGAAAACTATACTGCTAAAGCACCTGCAGCCGTGGTTCAAAAAGAGCGTGATAAGCTTACCGAACTGGAACAATCTTTATCTCAGTTGCAACAACAGCGAGATTCTTTAGTTTAAATTCAAATATCTCATAATGCACTGTCTGCAATATAAATCCTTTACCTTGTTTGTGAAGGGGAAGATATTCAGGTAGTGCTTGATGAATATAGATAGTTTTAAAATTACTTAATACAGTCTTACTTTTTATTCATCTGTGAAAAAGAAGGAATACTCGATAGAATTGCTTTAAGCTCATCTTCGTTAGATTCTGGCGCGACTAACCTCTCAGGCTGGCTTGACTCGGCTAAGATATCTTCTTGTTCCAAGGCTCTTATTTCCGACAGCATATCCTCAAGATCATCTTCTGAAGGAAGTGGCACATCACCCGATATAGCCTCCTCGTCTTCAACATCAGTATCCGAAATAGCCTCTTCTATACCATCAACACTTTTGTGTTCTGAAAGTACGTCATCATCCGCAAGTTCTGCTTCTGCTTCTGCTTCTTCTGCTTCTTCTGCTTCTTCTGCTTCTGCTTCTGTCTCTGTCTCTGTCTCTGTCTCTGACTCTGACTCTGGCTCTGGCTCTGGCTCTGGCTCTGGCTCTGGCTCTGGCTCTGACTCTGACTCTGGCTCTGGCTCTGGCTCTGGCTCTGGCTCTGGCTCTGGCTGATAATTATCCACTTCATCACTAATTTCAGTCATCAGAGCTGTCAACTGTTCTTCTTCAGTTTTAAATGATTCATCTTCTACAGCTGCCTCATCAAGCTCTTCAGTTGCTGAAGCAACATCTGTATCTGTATCTGTTTCGGCTTGAAGATCTTCCTCATGAGACTCATCAATTAAACTATCTTCAAGTTCACTTTTGTTATAGATGTCAGGGGTTGTATTCGACCAGGCAGTATTTAGATAATCACTCATTTTATTGCTTGGTGTCGGCTCTTGCTCATCATTTGTCTCGTCAACTTCTTCTATTTTATCTGATTCAAATTGCTCAGTGGAACCCAAGTCTGCATCTAACTCATTTTCATCTGAGCTTTGTTGGGCTAGAGCTTCAGCTTCGTCTTGTTCAACCTCAGTCTGCTCAGTTTGATCAACGGCAACTTCTTCAGCTACGTCTACCGACGCTAATAAATCATCAATATCATCACTGTCTGCTACAGCTACTACTTCAGATTCTTGTTCAGCCGCCACTACTTCAGCTTCTTCAACGGCAGGTTCTTCAGCTACATCTACTGATGCTAGTAAATCATCGATATCACCACTGTCTGCCACTACTTCAGATTCTTCTTGTTCGATCTCAGCTTGAGCAGCTTCTTCAACGGCAACTTCGTCAGCTACGTCTACCGACGCTAATAAGTCATCGATATCATCACTGCCAGCTACTGCATCAGGTTCAGCTTCAGCTTCAGCTTGCTCAGTTTCTTCAACGGCAACTTCGTCAGCTACGTCTACCGACGCTAATAAGTCATCGATATCATCACTGTCAGCTACTGCATCAGGTTCAGATTCAGCTTGCTCAGTTTCTTCAACAGCAACCTCTTCAGCCACGCCAACTGACGCTAATAAGTCATCGATATCATCACTACTCGCCGAATCCGCAGTAGCAACCACAGACTCAGCATCAGACTTTTTTACAGTTTCATCACTTTCTTCTTCATCATCAAGAGATGATAAGTCGATACCTTCACCCTCTTCTTCAGGTACATCAATACCAAGGTCTGCTAATAAAGCATTCTCATCAGAAGTATCACTCGCTTCAAACTCTGTACTATCTTCGACCTCCGTGCTCTCTTCGGCCGGCTCAATATCTGCTACGGGTTCACTTGATTCATCCGGTAGTTCAGGATCTGGCATGCTGGCATCATCACTCTGACTCACATCCTCCATATCACTCACTTCATCACTGGCGCTTTCTGGCACGTTATCTGTTTCTTCGAACGTAAAATCATCTTCTGCCACGTCGATTTCAACCACATCTTCAACAACGACATCACTGGTTTCTGTTTGTTCAGCATCCACATCCACGTCAGTGACATCTTCAGTGACATCTTCAGTGACTATTTCTCTATCATTTTCAGAATCATCAACAGCATCAACGTCATTGCTATCTTCTGGCTCAGCCTTCACGCTTTCTGCCACTAACAAGTCCAATTTCACATTCATTTCTGCAATTTGATTGCTCAGTACTTCTGAGTCATCAGTCTTTTCAACCTGAGTTGCAGCTTCTATATCAGCGCTATTATTACCTACAGGAAGTAGTGATAAAGATAAATCTATTACCCTCTCCAGCTCTCCAGGAAATATAACCAAGGATTTACTATCTTGTTCAACAAAGAGCTTGAGTAATAGTTTATATATCTGTTGCTCTCTATCTTGAAACTCTGTTGCTGTTTGGCTTAAAGCATCACCATCCAGACTATATTTTTCAGCTAAAATTTCTGATAACGATTCAATTCGTTTGTCTTTATTTCTTTTCAGCCTTTTTACTGCTTTTGATGCAGCTTCATTAGTTTGTTTATTTTTCTTACTCGATCGTAAAATCAACCAAATACTTAAGGCTGCAAAGAGTGCTGCTAGCTCGTAAGCCAACATCTGTATAGTTGGGTCTGTCATATCCATTTATAACTGGTCTCCTGGATTTTGGCTGGCTGAGCTTTTACGTCGCCAGAAGAATATTGCCATTACGACTAAGAAAAGAATGATACCGTTACCAATTGCCAATGTTATTGCTGGAGACAAATAGTCATTTGTATCTACCTTTGAATCGTCAGAAAATAGTTCATCATTGTCATCAATTGCTAATAGGTCTTCCTCACCTGACATTTCATCATCAACTACATCTAAAACAAATTCCTCTTCGATATTGTCCACCAGTTCATCTTCAGGATCATTTATAACGGGCTCAGGCTCTTCAATAACTTCAGGCTCTGGTACGAACAATTCATCTTCTAAAACAATAACTTCCGGCTGTAAAAACAAATCTCGGCCCTTGACTGTTTCTCCCCTAATTTGTAGAGCAACACTGTATTGTTTTTCATCTTCCAAATCAGCTAATGTTAATTGCCATTCTAACTCGGCACTCTGCATGACATCATATGACCATTCGGTACCATCTTCAGATGTAAGCATTGCTGTCATACTTAGCTTATCAGCATTTATCAAATCAATATCAGGTTTCATACTAAGTCGGTGGGTTCGCGTTTCTGTATTTTCTAATTGCTCAACATTAATATCAAACGGCGTTTCTACGACATAAATACTTTGTCTACGTTGACGTTCAAATGTAGCACTCTTAAACGTTACAACAACATCATTACGTCCAGGTTGAAATGTCTCACCTACGTGCGTCCGGTATAGACCTTCTGCCTGAGAATCATTCATACTTGTCACTACTTCATCGGCTATTTCAGATTCTTCTTTTAGCTCCGCATCGACCAGTGATAGAAAATCTTGCCTTACAATAAGTTCTGATTTCTCAGTTAAACTGGCATCAAAATCAAACGTTTCACCAATTAATATTGTATTCGGCAAGTCACTTGTTTGAAGTTTTAAATCTGTTACAACCATCACTCGATTATCAGGATCAATATCTGCATCAATTTGCCATGCACCTGCCGTTGGATTATCAATGGTAATTAAGTCGTAATTATTTTCATTATGCCAACGAACATTATTCGGCCTTTCTTCAGCAGTCAGGCTAGATTGGTCGGGTGACAATAATATCGTTTCTCTTGATCCTTCTTTACGAAAGATCAGCAATGTCATTTCACTCACACTGTCATCAATTTTAAAGTTATTGTCCAATAAAGGAACCGTATCGCGTTTGGCTGCTTTTTCAAATAAGTGTAAGAATACGCGTTGTAACTCCTCAGCGTTATCAACTTGCTCGTACCAACCATCTGTTGCTAATGAAATTGAGCGTAATAAAGCATGATCGGCAGTGTCTGATAAGGCGACGGTATGAACCACAACATTCGCTTTTTTTAATCTCGGTACGATAGTGTCAAGAATGCGTTGGCGAGATTTGTCATTCGTTTCAGAATTTGTAGATACATCCACTAAACCATCAGACAATAAAATCACACTACGTCGATATTTAGGATTATCTCCTTTTTGACTCGCTGTTGCTTTCTGTAAGGCTTGTTCAATATTTGTGAAAAGGCCATAAGAATGCACCTTCTTTGATTGACGTTCCGCCTCTAACTTCCATGCATCATTAACCTCACGATGCGGAACTAACATATTTACATATTTTCCAAATGTCCACACACCCGACTGTGAATTCTCTGGTAATAAGCCAACAATGAGTCTTAATGCAGGAGAACGTAGGTTCTTAGGATCATTCTTTTTCATGCTGCCAGACACATCAATTAAGATTCTGACATCACTTACAGGCTCTGTAGTAGTGGCGTAAACTTGCCGCATTGGCATTATTAATACCAATAGCATAAGAAGAGTGACATATTTCCCAAAACGAAGCATAAACTTATAACCTATTGTTTTTTATTACTTACATCTGCTAACTGTCTGAATAATAAAGACGGTTCTCTGACGTACAGATACAATTTAGGAATATTTATGCAGTTTTTGTGCCTATTATCTTATTTTCAGCTTATTACAGAAGGTCTAAACCATGTTGTAAATCTGCTTGTATATCATCAACAGACTCTAAACCAACAGAAATCCGCAACATGCCGTCTGTGATACCCGCTTCAGCACGAGCCTCTTCCGTCAGGCGACCATGCGTTGTTGTTGCAGGATGAGTAATTGTTGTTTTTGTATCACCAAGGTTCGCCGTAATCGATAACCATTGTGTTGAATTGACCAACTTCCAGGCCCCTTCTTTACCACCTTTAACCTCAAACGCAATAATGCCTCCAAATGCTGACTGTTGCTGTTTTGCCAGTTCATGTTGAGGGTGGTTAGGTAAGCCAGAATAAAACACATGAGTCACGCCAGGCTGCTGCTCTAACCACTGAGCTAGTTGCAATGCCGATGCTGAATGGGCATTCATTCTTAGTTCAAGTGTTTCAAGCCCTTTAAGGAATGTCCACGCATTGAATGGGCTCATGGTGGGCCCAGCTGTACGTAGAAAACCAAATACCTCTTCACCAACACGTTCAGCGTCACCGACGACAGCGCCACCAACACAGCGACCTTGTCCATCAATATATTTTGTTGCTGAATGCACAACAATGTCAGCACCTAATGCTAAAGGTTGTTGCAATGCTGGTGTACAGAAACAATTATCGACGATCAATAAACAATCATGAGCCTTAGCCAAAGCAGACAGTGCTGCTAAATCAGCTACTTCATTCATTGGGTTTGAAGGTGTTTCTAAAAACAGAGCCTTTGTATTTGGCTTTATTGCTTGCTGCCAATCCTCAAGGTTTGTTAATGCAACATAATCTGTTTCTACGCCAAACTTCGCTAAATATTTATCAAATAATACCCGTGTCGTACCAAAGATGCTGCGTGATGACACGATATGATCGCCTGCCGAAAGCAAGGCCATAAAAGTTGATAATATTGCTGACATGCCAGATGAGGTAGCAACCGCAGACTCGGCACCTTCTAATGAGGCTAAGCGCTGTTCGAATGTGCGGACTGTTGGATTAGTAAAGCGTGAGTAAATATTACCGGGCTCATCCCCAGCAAAGCGGGCAGCTGCCTGCTCTGCATTATCAAACACATAACTAGATGTGAGGAACATAGGTTCTGCATGTTCATTTTCATGTGTTCGCTGTTGGCCTGCGCGAACTGCGCGAGTTGCAAAGCCTTGATCTTTATATAAATCAGTCATGTTTTAGCCACTAAAATACGGAATATCCTATGATTCTAAAGTAGTCTCAGTTCTCATGACAGTGTTTTTATTTCTACAAGTGAAATATCATCCGTTGCTTTAGCCTTGCCCATGTAGTTACTCACTTCATTTCTAATATCAACTAGGCGACCATCTTCATTTGTTTCTTCACTTAAAAGTTGCTCAAACCGATCTTGGCCAAACATTTCACCAGTTTCATTTTCAGCCTCTGTAAGCCCATCAGAGTAGGCGTAAATCATGTCACCAATTTCTAAGCGTATATCAGAGCAATGTATTTCATTATGATCATATTCAACGACACCCAGTGGTAAATGATCCGATTTAACTCTTTGTTTTATGTCACCCTCTTTGCTCACAATCATGATATCTGGTAAGCCCGCATTCCAGATATGTGCATGAGTACGTGCCGCATCAATATCAACCCCAGCTATACAGCAAAATATGCCTGTTGGTAATAATGCCTTTAACTTACTATTCAACTCACTCATTAAAATATCAAGTGGCAAGCCTTTTTCAGCCATTGCCTTATGAATAGTTGAAACAGGTACAGCACCTAAGGCGGCAGGCAAACCATGTCCAGTAAAATCACATAGTAGCACCCGTATTCCACCCGAAGGTAACAGTGAAGATAACATTAGGTCACCACTAAATATGCCCATTGGTACACACCATGATGATAATTCAGCTAACGCATCATTATTACTAGCAGTAATATTTTCAAACACGTGACGAGCAATTTCTTCTTCATCTTTAAGCTGCGCTTGTTTAACTCTCAACTCATCCATCGTTTGTTTTAATTTTTTATCTGCCTTCTTCCTCACAGTAATATCTCGAATAATACCTGTGAATAATTTTGGCTGAGATTCAGTGACTTCACTTACTGATAAATGAATAGGGAATTCACTGCCATCAATACGTTTAGCAACAATTTCTCGGCCAATACCGATGATCTTTTTCTCTCTTGTTTCTTGGTAGTTTTGTAAATAACCATCATGCTCAATAGCAAAAGGGTCTGGCATTAACATTTTCACATTTTTACCTATGACAAAATCAGCCGGATAACCAAACATTGTCTCTGCTGCTTTATTAAATGAATCAATATTGCCCTTTTCAGTAATGGTAATAATAGCGTCGACTGTAGAATCTAATATTGAGCGCATTTTCATTTGTTGCTCTAGCATTAGCTTGCCATGTTCTTTTGCTTCTTGTTCACTCATTTGTTGTAAACGATTTTCTTCAGCAAGATGATAAAATTCACGGTTAACTATGCTGGAAACAAAACGGTAAAAAGTAAAACCAACGAGTATAACTAAAATCATAATACCAATAACGACACCCCATAACACCATTCGGTGTTCATAGGATTCTTTTTCAAGATACGCGCTTAGCTTGTCAATAAACTGTTCAGTTTCTTGTTGATAATATTCATATTTTGATAAACAAAGTTGATATTTTTCTAAACGTATTTCGCCATCAAATGATTTAAACTCTGTAGCAGTAATCAAATCATTAATAACAAATAATAAGCTATCAACATAAAGTGCTAACTCTTTTTCTTGGGCGGCTAATAGCTCATCATCATCAAAAAGACTGCGCGACTCAACGTCAACAGCAAGCTCCTCTTGGACGTGTGCGACTTGCTTTACATTGTTTCGGAGCTTATTTACCGTAGAAGCGATCAAGGCAGGTGTTTGATTATCTTGGGTTGAAATCAACAACAAACCTTTCATTAGTTCAGAAATCACACCCAACTGCTGCTGATGAGAGCTTATTCGCTTGGCATCTAGATGTTCTTGTTTGCGATGAAAGTCTTGATATAACTGACCCAATAAAATAGCTAGTAGCAATACTACCGTGGTCGCTATAAAGTATTTTTTTAATTGTGGTTGCTTATTGGAGCCTTGTTTTCCTATTAAATCATTCGCATCCATTGATGATATTGCCACATTAGTTATTAATGATAATGCTACATACTAACGCTTTACTCCCAAAAAGGTAAGCCTTTTGAGACCTTTTTGAGACCATGTTGGATTTAATGTTAAAACGTCCTCTACCATAGCTACAGTGTTTGACTAAAAACAACTAGTTCTATATAGTGCCAGCCCTTGCATCAGGTGCTCTCTCCATATTTTATGGTTGAGAGATAATCGGGAAATTGGTGAGAGATATTCTCCAGAATTCTTAATTCCAATACTGCCCCCGCAACGGTAAACGAGCGCATAGATCATAGGCCACTGTGTTGTATTAAGACATGGGAAGGCGATCTAAATTGTCACAAGCTCGTAAGTCCGGAGACCGGCCTACTGCAATACACATCCATATTGCGGCGGGCGATATATTCATTAGAATTCAATGTCCTCTGCACATGGTTATTTATAATCACTAGATCCCGGGTGGGAATCTAGTATTACCAAGGTGCAACATCATGTCTTACCGACTACTCGCTTTACCCTTATTTACTATACCCTTTATTGCTCTTTCCTCACTTGCCTATTCAAGTACTGAACTTGATTCGATGGTGGTGACGGCAAGTCGTTTAGATTCCTCATCTACTCTTGCTGCCAATATCACTGTAATAACAAAAGAAGATATTGCAAATAGTCCCCTTCGAACTTTACCTGAATTACTGTCTACATTCGCCGGCATTAATACAACTAGTTTCAATAGTCATGGCGCCACAGGAAAAATTGATATCCGTGGCTTTGGTGCAACAGCCACTCAAAATACCCTTATTTTATTAGATGGTCGTCGACTAAATGATATCGATTTATCTAATATAAATTTTTCATCAATACCATATGAAAATATCGAAAGAATTGAAATTATTCGTGGTAGCGGTGCAATACTTTATGGCGATGGTGCTACTGGTGGTGTTATCAATATCATTACTCAGTCACCCAACAAATCAAAATCATATAGTAAAGTATCTGTTACAGCAGGTAGTGAAAACCATAGAGTAGTTAACGCTTTCACTAGTATTAACAATGATCTATTTGGTCTAACTGCTAATATCAATTCTACTCGTGATGATGGTTATCGTGATAACAATGAATATGAACAAACTAGTGGGCAAATTGATTTCCGACTTCCGATCAATGGCGATGATCTCTATTTAAAAGTAGGTCGATATATTAATGATCTTGAATACCCAGGAGTTAGAAACTACCGACCAAATGAGATTGTTACTGATTTTGGGCCTCCATTCGGAGTCTTTGTAACACCTGTCGATTTATCATTAATCAATGACAGAAAGGGTACGGACACTCCTAACGATGAAGCGAGAGAAAATGTTAACTTTTATAACATGGGCTATACAGCAAACTTATCGAATCAAACCCAGCTAATAATTGATGGAGGATACCGAAATAAGGATGTAGCTGCTGACTTCCCCCAATCATATACCACCTTTGTAAATACTGAACACTCTGTTTATTCATTTACGCCTCGTCTACTCAATACCTCTGAGTTAAGTTTTGGCTCATTATCATCGATAGTCGGTATGGATTGGTATCAGCATGACTATGATAGTGTGTCTGATCGTTCAACTAGAAAAATTGATCAAAAAAATCAATCGTTTTATTGGCAATCATCACTATCAATTCATGATGAAACATATATTACCGCAGGCATTAGAACGGACAATGTCAGTTTTGATGGTCAGAATTTAACGACTAGCACTCAATTAAATAAAGATGAGCGAGAAAATTCATACGAATTGGGTATAAAACAATTACTTGATGAAAAATGGTCAATTTATGCTCGTATAGGAAAGTCCGCTCGTTTTGGCAATGTTGATGAACAAATAGCTGTATTTGGTACTATTACTGACTTAAAACCCCAAACAGCCCAAACTCATGAAGTAGGTTTAGGGTATAGTTCAAATATCATCGAGAGTAATATTAGCTTGTTTCACCAAAACCTGACTGATGAAATTCGCTACAATCCAATAAGTGGTGCCAATGAAAATTTAGATAATACTCGTCGTAAGGGAGTTGAAGTATCTACAAGTATTTCTATTAATGAGTGGATTCAACTCAATGGAAATTACACCTACCTAAGTGCTAAATTTCGTGAAGGCACTTTAAGTGGAAATAACCTTCCCCTAATACCAAAAAATACGTATAACATTGGCTTAGTTACAAGCTTACCCAATGAATTCAAATCATCTATCAATTGGAACCATGTTAGTGAGACCTATTTTGCTAATGATTTGGACAATAATTTTGGTTTAAAGATACCAAGCTATCAAACTGTTAACTTCAGATTAAGCAAACAGGTCGAGAAATTAGAACTTTCTCTATCCGTGAATAATATATTTGATGAAAAATACTACAATTATGGTGTAAATGGTTCTCCTGCAAATGGAAATTTTAACGCATATCCAATGGCTGAGCGTACTGTATACTTTTCTGCATCATATCAATTTGATTAATTGATTAGGCGCCTCTTTTGAGGCGCCTACCTTCACTCCTCGTATAGGGTTTATTCACTATGACTGAAGATCAAAGAAAAGAACGTCATCAGCAAAGAATGGAACGACAAAAGTCTGTCGTAGATTCGTCTATTGAACAAGCTGATAAGGATAAGGGGTTACTCCTAGTCATTACTGGCAATGGTAAAGGAAAAAGCTCTTCTGGTTTTGGAATGGTCGCTCGTGCATTAGGACATGATATGCGTATCGGCGTTGTACAATTTATTAAAGGTCCCTGTAGCACAGGAGAGGAAACATTCTTTCGGCGATTCCCAGAACACGTTGAATATCATGTCATGGGAGATGGTTTTACATGGGATACTCAAAACCTTGAGCAAGATATTGCTTCAGCTAAAGCGGGTTGGGAAGTATGTAAACGTCTATTAAACGACCCAACCATTGATTTGGTTTTACTTGATGAGCTTAATATTGTATTAAAAATGCACTATCTTGATATCAACACAGTCATTTCAGACCTTGCCAGTCGTCCTGAAATGCAGCATGTCGTTATTACAGGTCGAGGTGCACCAGAGCTGCTCATTGATGTTGCCGATACCGTTAGCCGTATTGATGATGTTAAGCATGCTTTTCGTGCTGGAATTAAGGCTCAAAAAGGCATCGAGCTATAGCCTTTTTTGGCATAGAGATTGCCCTGTCATAAAACTGTAAAGTTACCCACATTATCTGTGGATAACTCTGTGAATAAGCTTGTTGAACATCGCTAAGTCCCTCATGTTATTGGCAGCAACCCAAATTGGTTACTTTTTAACCACTAATATATACTTCTTTATTTTCAATAACTTATGATATGAATATTTTAAATCAATCACTTAGCGTTGCTTTCTTGATCTTGCATACACAAGCGATAGTAATTGGTGCATAACTTTTTAAAATAAGTCATTTATATACTAACGCTATACGTGTATGAGAG
>ENA-ORXI01000652-ORXI01000652.1-sediment-metagenome-genome-assembly--contig:-NODE-652-length-28768-cov-5.269248_pt1 | contig 28768 bp, 26 predicted proteins | sample MGYA00237861_ERZ511468 | MGnify/ENA primary metagenome ERZ511468 (study PRJEB26299, sample SAMN06266213) | sediment metagenome | isolation source: Hudson Canyon methane seep mesocosm | place: USA:Hudson... | reverse complement strand
TCCGGACAATCCGTGAGAGCCGTATTGATTGATGATGCTCAAGTAAACCTAGATGTATTAACGCGTGTACTTGATCAAATAGGAATCAAAACGAGTGGCGCAGACACGGGGGCGGAAGGCATACAACTTATCGATGAGATCATTCCCGATATCGTATTTACTGATTATCATATGCAGGAAATTGATGGCTTAGATATTACTCGCCATGTTAGAAAAAAACATGCTGACAAAAATATAAAAGTTGTCATGATATCCGCGTCGGTTTTCGAACATCATCAGGAAATGTATCGCCAGCAAGGTGTCGATGGTTTTATAGGTAAACCCTTTGTTCGTGAAGAAATACTAGAACTTTTGGAACAACTTCTGAATGTTAAATATGATTATGTTCTCAATCCTCATTCCAAAGATACGCAACTGCAAGACTTAGATATTAACGCTGTCGTTCTACCTAAGGACATAACTGAGCAATTAAAATCCAACATTCAGTCTGGTCAGATCACAAAAGTTAACGGTTTATTAGATCAACTCGAGTCTGAAAATTTAATTGTCTCTGCCTTGGCGCAGCACTTAAGAAACCTGATTGAAAATTTAGATTTTGACGATGTTCTGACAATAGTGAATACTTTCCATATTCGTGAGGCTTAAGAAAAATGGCTCCATAGTTTATAAAGGATAGTATGCGTTATGCTTGATATCAATAAACTAACAGATATGACGATCTTGATTGTTGATGATCTATCAGACAATCTTAAAGTTTTGTATAACACTTTGAATGTAGCTGGTTATAACATTTCTATGGCCAAAACCGGTCAACAAGCCCTCAACCATATTAACGATCACCAACCCGATCTTATTTTATTAGATATTACGCTTCCGGACATTAATGGCCTTGATGTTTGCCGTACAATCAAACTTGATAAAACAACTGAAAAAATACCCGTTATTTTCATTTCATCATCTACCGATACTAGTGACGTCGTCAAAGGGTTTGAGGCCGGTTGTGTTGATTATATTTGCAAACCATTTGTCGAAGCGGAAGTGCTCGCTCGAGTTAAAACTCACCTAACACTAAAATGCTTACATGAAAATTTAGAGCACCGTGTTGCCGAGAGAACAGTAGCATTAGAAAAAGCCAAAACATTAGCAGAAACGGCCAACCAAGCAAAAACACAATTTCTCACTCGTATGACTCACGAATTTAAAACACCCTTAAATTCTATTTTGGGGTTTGCACAATTGCTAGAACAACAAATTTTGGCTGGAGAAATGGAAGAGTTATTTAGCAGCAGAAATTATATTCTCGATTCCGGAAAGCATCTTCTACGATTAGTTGAAGACGTACTCGATATTGCAACTATTGATAATCAACAACTGAAGTTAAGTTTAGAAAATATTAGTGTAGACGAGGTTATAAAAGCAGCGATAAATTCCGTTAAAGATCAGGCTGACGATGCGGGCATATCAATCTCTTTCACTGACTCCAAGCTGAGGGTGATTGCTAACAAGGACAGGTTAATACAGGTTATAACTAACCTACTCAGCAACGCTATAAAATTTAATTTCGACAAAGGGTTGGTTAATATTGAAGTTCAACTTATCGATCAAAGGCAAATCGAAATTAGTATTAAGGATACTGGGGTAGGTATTGTTCCCGAAGAGGAAGAAAGTCTATTTATGCCTTTCACACGACTGAGCTATGCCGAAGAGCAAGAAATTCCAGGTATCGGCCTTGGTTTATCTCAGTCAAGATATTTAGTCTCAGAAATGAATGGTCATATCAATTTTCACAGTCAAATCGGCCAAGGCAGCGTTTTCTCTGTTCGTCTTCCTCAAGCTAATGATGAATAAATATAACATGTCGCAATTACCTATCAATCGCTGTCATTAAATGGAAATTCTAATAAAACTTGAGTAATCGTGTTACTTCTTTTAAAGTCATATTAAAGGAATAGATAATAATTTCATTTTGTAAATTTCTACTGCTCAAATAGTTGCTAAAACTAATTCAACAAGGGCGAAGTATGAAAAACAAAAGGACAATAAAGTTTACTCATAGTTTGCTCGGTAGAATGTTACTACTTGGTGTAGTACCGACCGTATTGATCTTGCTTGTCATTATTATCTTTTCTGCTAGACAAAATTACTCATCTGCACTTGCCGCCAACGAAGTCCTGCTTAAAAGTATTGCTGGAATTGTCTCCAAAGAAATTGAGCGAGGTAATACTCGTGCTGTCGTAGCAACCAAAATCATGGCGCATGCTCAAGAAAATGGCTTATTTGGAAATCGAGTTAAATCAACAGCCTATGCTCGAAAGGTTTTAACCGAGTTTCCAGAATTTACCGGGGCTTATTTTGGTTATGAGCCCAATGCCGACCAAAATGATCAAACATATTTACAGTCTGAAGAAATCAACATTCTCCCCCCACAGTCCATAGATCAAAACGGCCGTTTCATACCCTATTGGTATAGGGGGAAAACACAACAAGATAAAAGTGAAATTTATCTAGAAAACCTAGTGGATATGGAAACCAGTTTGTATTATCAAGGTAATAAAGAACAGTTTCTGAACAACACAGCTTCTATGCCAATGATCACCGAACCCTATATCTATGAGGGTAAATTGATTATGGAATATACCTACCCTATTGTGATTGACGGTGATTTCAAAGGCGTCGCTGGTGTTGACCGATCATTAACAGCAATTTTAGAATTTATTCAGCACATAAAAGACCGTGAACAAATAGACATTTTTCTTATAAGCCGAATGGGCAATTTCATTTCGGCCACATCAAATGCTCAAGACCAACTAATTACTAAAGCTATTTCTAATACAGATTATCGCGAACTCTTCGGCAAATACTACTCAGATATGGATTCTGATCTTGTAGAGCTCGTCGAAGATCCCTTAGACCATCAAGTATATTTTTTTGTAACAGCCTCGGTGCCAACGGGGGCATGGGGCGTTATCGTTAGAAAATCTGAAGAAGCCGTTTTATCTCCCATACGTCATGATGTTTATTCACAGCTATCTTTTGCATTTATTGGTTTATTTATAATTAGCTTCTTATCTTTTAGAACTGCACGTTCAATTTCATTACGTGTTGGCAAAGCGGCTGAAGCAGCAGATGCCCTATCCTCCGGTGGCCTTTCACATAATATTAATATTCCCAATGAACTTGATGATGAAATAGGTTTGATGAACCAAAGTTTTAACGGCGTGATGGATCGTTTTCAAGAGCTTACCAATGTTTGCGTTAGCATTTCGGAAGGAGACTTTAGCAAAGAGATTGATGTTAAAAGCGATCGAGATATTCTTTCTGAAGCGATTAATAGTATGAGCCACAAGCGTAAACAAGCAGAAGAAGATCTTAAAGCCGCTCAGAATAAAGCCGAAGCAGCTAACCACGCCAAAAGTGTCTTTATTTCCAGTATGAGCCACGAAATTCGCACACCGCTCAATGCCATCATGGGATATAGCCAAATTTTGGCTCGTGCCGATACTCTGACAGGTCAGCAAAAAACAGATGTTGAAGCTATCCACCGTGCTGGCAAACATTTGTTAAGTATCATTAACGACATATTAGATTTTTCCAAAATTGAAGCAGGAAAAATGGAGTTGCACCGTACTAGTTTCGATTTAGAAAGCATGCTTCAGGATTTGTTCACCATATTTTCATTACGTTGCAAAGAAAAAGGCTTAGAACTAAAAATTGAAGGTTTGGCTAAAAACACTAAAATTATTGTCCACAGTGATTCAGTAAAATTACGGCAAATCTTAGTTAATTTAATTGGCAATGCCGTCAAATTTACCGAGTCTGGCAGTATAACGCTAATCATTATCCCACAAGAAAATGAGCGTTATTATTTCGAAGTCAAAGATACTGGCCAAGGTATTCCACTAGAAAAACAGTCGTCTATTTTCACTGCTTTCCAGCAAGATGAAGAAGGCATAAAACAAGGAGGTACAGGTTTAGGTTTATCTATTTCTAAAACCCTGTTGCAATTATTAGGTTCAGATTTGGCAATGGAGTCTGTGCCGGGTGAAAGTAGCCGTTTCTTTTTTACCCTTTACCTGCCAGCCGCTGAAGGAACTGAACAGTCAGAAAACCCTTTCATCAATGTAAGTCAGCTTGCCAAAGGCGAAAGCATCAAAGCATTATTAATTGATGATATACAAGAAAATCTAGAGGTATTGAGCCGTATTCTTAGCGAGATTGGTGTTGAAGTTAATAGTGCTGACAACGGTGTTGATGGATTAGCATTAATCGATGACTTTAATCCTGACGTTGTATTTTCTGATTATCACATGCAGGGGGTAGATGGCTTAGAAGTTACCCGTCGAATTCGAAAAGAACATGCTGATAAACCTATAAAAATCGTCATGATTTCTGCTTCAGTTTTTGAGCATCATCAAGAAATGTATCGCAATGAAGGTGTGGATGGTTTTATCGGTAAACCCTTTGTTCGTGAAAAACTTTTTGAACTTCTAGCCGAGCTTCTAGGTAGTGAATTTGAATATGCTGCTGATAATAACAAACAAGATTATTCAACATTAAAGCTTTCTAGTACCTCCTTGTCCGAAGAGATAAACACTGAGTTAAAAGCTGCCATTCAATCTGGGCAACTCACCACACTTAATGCTTTATTAGATAAGTGTGAATCAGAAAATCTAATAGATCCAAAATTAGTGCAACATATGAAAGATCTGGTCGCAGACTTAGATCTTGAAGAACTTACATCGATTGTGAACAATTTTAACAGTAACAATAGTGAGGCATAACAGAAACAGGACTTTAACCTATAAGGATAATGGCGCTATGTTAGATACTAACAAACTAAAAGACATGAAAGTGTTGATTGTTGATGATCAATCAGACAATCTCAAAGTTTTGTATAACACCCTGAAACCGCTAGGATACGACATATCCTTAGCTACAACAGGGCAGCAAGCGATAAATCATATTTCAGAGCATAGACCTGATCTTATTTTGTTAGATATCACGCTACCCGATATTAATGGTATCGATGTATGTCGAAAAATCAAAGAATACAAAGAAACTGAAAACATTCCTGTCATTTTCATCTCAGCATGTACCGACAGCAGTGACGTAGTTAAAGGATTTAATGTGGGCTGTGTTGATTACATCAGAAAACCTTTTGTAGAAACTGAAGTCATTGCCCGTGTTCAAAATCATTTAACACTGCAATTTCTACATGAAAATTTGGAACGACGTGTTGTCGAAAGAACAGAACAGTTAGAAAAAGCCAAAGTTTTGGCTGAAACAGCCAATCAGGCAAAAACACAATTTCTCTCTCGTATGACACACGAATTTAAAACACCATTAAATTCGATTTTGGGATTTTCACAACTCCAAGAACAACAGATTATTGATAGTGATACTGACAATTTAGTCATCAGTCGAGAATATATTTTTAACGCCGGAACACATCTTTTAAGCTTGGTTGAAAACGTGCTTGATCTCGCTCATATAGAAAATCAACAACTGAAACTTATTCTAGAAAAAATCGATCTTGATGAAACCATAAAAGCGGCAATCAACGCGGTTAAAGAACAGGCTGAAGCGCTATCAATAGAAATATCATACAACCCATTACCCATAAATGTTATTGCTAACAAAGCCCGATTAACACAGGTTTTTACTAATCTACTAAGCAATGCGATCAAATTTAATTACAAGCAGGGCTTGGTAAATGTAGAAGTTAAAATTACCGAGCAAGAACAGGTCGAGGTCAACATTATGGACACCGGTGTTGGCATCGCTCCCGAAGATACCGAACATCTGTTTATGCCATTCACTCGATTGAGTTATGCTGAAAAACAAGAAATCCCTGGTATTGGCATTGGATTATCTCAGTCAAAATATTTAGTTGAAGAAATGAACGGTAATATTGATTTTCACAGCCAAATTGGCCAAGGCAGTGTGTTTTCTGTCCGTTTAACGCCTGCTACCAATGGCCAGATATAATTGGCCACTCATTATTTTTTATAATAAAAACTTTGCGTTAATCATCTGATGAAAGAAAAAGCTGCAGCTAACCATGCAAGTGTTTATATTGACCATATATATGGAAATAATTGATCAACCTTAGCATTTAATAACAATATAACCTCACACTATGACGAACATTAGCGCCAGTTTACTCTGGGACATTTTCAAACATGCCCGCTCTTGGCTAGCAAACTTAAATCGTGCTAGTGAAGATCGCAAACAACAGTCGATCACTGCGCTCAGAAATATCATTTCTGCATCTAGAGAAACCGCCGTCTACATTCGACAAATGAATGACCATGGTTCACGTGATCATGTCACCGAAAAACAATTATCACTACTTTGGACCGATTTAAGTTTTTCCTTAGATGATTTAGGCATTCACACCTTAGCCAAGCGCTGTAATATTAAAGGCAAACAATGGGCAAGTCCCGATCACTATGATGCTGATTTTATTACTAAAGCAGATGTGAGTTTGGATCGTATGGAACGCTTAGCCCAAGAAATATTATTAGAACTAAAACGATGATCAATCAACAAGGTTAATTTATGTACACCGATGAAGATCTAAGCATTGCCGTCAAAGCGGGTATTTTTACTGATGAGTCAATTAATGCTTTTCGTGACCACACCGCAAAGTTAAAAAACTCACCTTCGGTCGACGAAGAAAATTTTCAGCTGCTGACTGGTTTTAATGACATTTTTGTCGTCATTGCCTGTTTATTAGTGCTGACTTCCGTCGCTTGGTTTGGTGCATCTATAAATAACCTTGTCGGTGCACTTGCTGTTACGGCTAGCTCCTGGGGTTTAGCAGAATATTTTGTTATAAAACGTCGTATGGCCCTACCTGCCATTGTTTTATTACTCAGTTTTATTGCTGGTGTATTAAGTAGTTCACTTTCATTCTTTAACCAAATATCTGAATTTTCATTATTGGTATCTGCATTAATCACCGCATCCGCGGCATGGTTACATTGGCAACGTTTTCAAGTGCCTATCACGGTAGCAGCAGGTACAAGTGCGGCTATCGGTTGCATTATTGCCATTACTTTAGCGACTAATCCCGAAGCTAAGAACTGGATGTTGCCTGTTCTATTTATTAGTGGTTTATCCGTGTTTGCCTATGCGATGTATTGGGATTCAACAGATCGTTTCCGTAAAACTCGGAAATCGGATGTCGCTTTTTGGTTGCATCTAGTTGCTGCACCAATGATTGTCCATCCTATTTTTTCTCTTCTAGGCATACTTGATGGTCACAGTGGTTTATTTGAAGCTAGTATTGTAATTGGGCTTTATGTTGTCATGGCAATCGTTTCAATAGCTATTGATCGGCGTGCCATTCTTGTATCAGGGCTTATTTATGTGCTCTATGCCTTTTCAACTTTATTAAAAACCTATGGTTTGCAAGGTTCCAGTTCCGCGATAACCGGTATATTTATGGGGAGTGCATTATTGTTGTTATCTGTTTACTGGCATGATTGTCGTAATCTACTGTTCAATGTTTTGCCTACAAAACTACAACGATATTTACCACCATTAAATTAATGTTTTAGCTGCTTGCACTTTTTTGGCAGCATACATTTTACCATCGGCTACTTTCAACAGCTCATCGAGTGTTGCGGCTTCATCCGGATACAATCCTAAACCGATACTCACAGTAGTAATAAAATGATGTCCATCAAAAGGTATTGGTTTTTCAATATACTGCTTCATATTCAAAAGCAATTGTTCAGCTTCATCTCTAGTACTTATATTTTCAAAGATGACAATAAACTCATCACCGCCTACCCTCGCTATAATGTCAGATTCTCGTGTTATCTTTCTCAGTACATTCGCTAAATTCACCAATATTAAATCACCAACATGATGACCATAATTATCATTGAAATTTTTAAAGTTATTCACATCAATATAACAAAGTGCAACTGAGCTTCGATTACGCTTAGCTTGTTTAAGTGATTGCTCTCCTAATATAAAAAATTGATGGCGATTATCTAAACTTGTTAAAGAGTCGGTATAAGCAATTTCCTTTAATGAATCTTCCGCTTTCAGCCTTAACTTAATTTCTTGTTTTGTTCTTATATAAGCAAATGTAAGTACGATTAAAATTAATATCACTACAAAGCTGGTTAAGACCGCAAATTTTCCTATCTGTATCCATTTACTTTGTTTTTGCAACATGAGCTGTTGGTAATTAAATCCTTCTAAGAAATGGTCATCGTCAACCATAGACGCATCGATAAATGTTCTTGCCATATGTTGCCATCGCCAAGGGTTCATATGCCCCAATTCAACCACGTTTGGTAACACTAATCCTTTAACAGCCTCTGCTTCAAAAACTAAATGTTCTTTCGTTTTTTCAGTTGTATATTGACTCATTAATAAGTCAATTATTTCTTGTTGATGATCAAGCGCATAACGCCATCCCTTAAGACTAGCTTCTCGAAAATCTTTTACCCGCTGAGGATGATTGACAAGCTCAGTCTCAGTTGTGAATAAAATATCACTATAAAAATCAACGCCATAATTTCTCGGACTCAGAATGGTGTAGTCAACATTACGTTGTTTTAAATAATAGGGTTCATTTGAAAGATAAGCATTAAATACATCTGTTTTGCCATCAATTAAATCCTGGACCTGATAACTACTGGGTATAAAATCAATTTTTTTGATATCGATATTTTCGTTATACAACATCGCCACAAAATCAGCGTCAACATGGCCTTCTCCAACTTGCTCGCCCATTAACATCACTTTTTTAGCGATAAGATCATGCGGTGAAGAAATATTACTGTCTGTTCTGGCGATTAATACCGAAGGTGAATGTTGAAAAACGGCTGCTAAAGCAACTAATGGCACGCCTTGTAATCGATTGAGTAAAACTTCGCTATTACCCACTCCATAGGTGGCTTGACCTTTTAAAACTTGGGTAACTGGTTTTTTATCTGGTTGGCCTTCAGTTAATATGACATTAAGCCCGACGTCACGATAAAAGCCTTGTTCTACTGCAGCATAGTAACCTGCAAACTGAAATTGATGATGCCAGCGGAGCTGTAGTTCAACAGTTTCTAGTGCAAAGCTACAGCAAGGAAAAACCCATAAGATGAATGCAAAGCAAAACTTCTTATTATTGCTAACGTAAAACATAATCTATATTAAAACTTTCGGTAAGTAGGATAATTGATGCTCCTATTATCGGCACACTATTGTATTACTGAAAAATATTTTTGTGCTTCCGAGCAATCTTGCTTAATCTGAGAGATCAGCATCGTTAGATCTGAAAACTTTTGTTCATTACGTAATTTATGCAAAAAATGAACTTGTACATGTTCACCATAGATATCACGATCAAAATCGAATAAATGGACTTCTAATAATGCTTTTTTATCACCCGCAATAGTGGGACGAACACCCACATTTGCCACCCCTTTGATAGGTTCACCGTCAATACCAAAAAGTTGCACCGCATAGACACCACTTAATGGTACTTTGCAACGGTGTAAATGAATATTCGCTGTTGGAAACCCCATGGTACGGCCACGCTTATCGCCATGTGCAACTCGGCCACTCATGCGGTAAGGTCGACCTAATAACTTTTCTGCCAACATTAAATCACCAACTTTCAATGCTTCACGAATCCGCGTGCTACTAACACGGATATGATCAACAGCAAAGGTATGCATATTAACCACTTGGAAACCAAACTGTTGGCCTGCTTGTTGTAATAAAGCAAAGTCACCTTGGCGATCTTTACCAAAACGAAAATCATCACCGACCACTAAATAACGAACATTCAAGCCATCAACAAGCAAGCGTTGGATAAAATCTTGCGCTGTCATTTGAGCCAATTTCTGATTAAAGCGTAATACACATAATTGTTGAATCGAATAAGCACGCAATGCTTCAACTTTTTCGCGAAAACGACTCAGTCTTGCTGGCGCATTTTCAGGAGAGAAAAACTCATTAGCTTGCGGTTCAAAGGTGATGACCACCGCAGGTAACCCTAAGGTATCGCCTTTCATTGCCAATTGCGTTAATACTGACTGGTGACCTAAATGCACACCATCAAAATTACCAATAGTGGCAACACAGCCTTGTGAGGCTGTTGGGAGGTTATGAAGTCCGCGAATGATTCTACGCATAAGTGATGTCGTTATTCTGATACAAACGTAACAGACTAACGGCTATTAAATAAACAATCCAGCAGGCAAGCTTTGGTTGATTAACTTATACTATGCGCTCATTAAATTTTTGTGGGGGCTGACATGGCAACAAGAAAGAAAAAATTAGACTATGAAGCCGCTGTAACCGAGTTGGAATCACTAGTAGAGCGCTTGGAGCAAGGCGATATCAGCTTAGAAGATTCGCTTAAACTCTATGAAAGTGGTGTATTGCTAACGCGTGATTGCCAAGAAGCATTAAACGCCGCAGAACAAAAAGTGCAAATGTTATTAGAACAATCCGGTCAAAACACCTTGGTGGACTTTGATCCAAATACAAACGAATCGTGAACAACGCTCTGCCACTTTCTGATTGGATGCAACAGCATCAACAACGCATTGAAACTGTGTTGGATAATCGTCTAAGCAAACAAGAACAATACACTTCCGCACAACTTTTAGAAGCCATGCGTTATTCAACTTTAAATGGTGGAAAACGCCTGCGGGCTTTATTAGTTTATGCAACGGGTGAAACCTTAAATGCAGATTTAACAGCATTAGATGCTCCAGCCTCTGCTGTCGAAATGATCCATGCTTATTCTTTAGTACACGATGATATGCCGATGATGGATGATGACGATTTGCGTCGTGGTCAAGCAACGTGTCACAAAGCCTACGATGAAGCAACCGCCTTACTGGTAGGTGATGCTTTACAAACTTTAGCGTTTGAAACCTTATGTGATGAAGAATTGACAGCTATTCAGCAAAGCCAAATGGTCAAAACCTTAGCACAGCGTTCAGGTGTATTTGGTATGGCTGGTGGCCAAGCTATCGATTTAGAATCTGTTGGCAAGGAATTAGACGTTAGCGAATTACAAACCATGCATGAATTAAAAACCGGCGCTTTAATTCGTGCCAGCGTACGTTTAGGTGCATTAACATCAACTGTTGCTAACGACGCAACTTTAGCAAAGCTTGACCGTTATGCTTGGTGTATTGGTCTAGCATTTCAAGTGCAAGATGATGTGCTTGATGTGATTGCTGATACCGATACCTTAGGTAAAACCCAAGGCGCAGATATTGCTTTGAACAAACCCACCTATCCAGCATTGATAGGCTTAAATGCAGCAAAACAAAAAGCCTTTGATCTCATTGATGATGCATTGGCTCAACTAGAAGAATTACCGTATGACACTCAAACACTCGCGAATTTAGCGAATTTTGTTGTGCAACGTACTCACTAATAGAATGACAAAACCCATGGAAAGCACCTTACTCGCTCACATCGATAGTCCTGAAGATCTGCGGCAATTAGACAAAAAACAATTGCCACAACTTGCCGATGAAATTAGGGCATTAATTGTTGATAGTGTGCAACAAACTGGCGGTCATATTTCGTCCAACTTAGGTGTGATTGAGCTCACTCTAGCTTTGCATTATGTTTTTAATACACCTGAAGATCGCTTTGTTTGGGATGTTGGTCATCAAAGTTATGTGCATAAAATCATCACCGGGCGTCGCGATAAAATGCATACCATGCGTCAAGCAGGTGGTTTATCTGGTTTTCCCAAACGTGGCGAAAGTGAACATGATGCTTTTGGTGTTGGCCACTCAAGTACTTCAATCAGTGCAGCCTTAGGCATGGCGATTGCCGCACAAGCAAATGGCGATACAAGACGTTCTGTTGCCATTATCGGTGATGGAGCATTAACGGCAGGTCAGGCATATGAGGCTCTTGCTCATGCCGGAGATTTAAGTGCCAATTTGCTTGTTGTGCTTAACGATAATGAAATGTCGATTTCTAAAAATGTTGGCGGCATGTCGAATTATCTTGCCCGCTTACTTTCAGGTAAGTTTTATACCTCCGCCCGTGAAGGCAGTAAAAAGGTTCTCGAAAAAATTCCACCCGCATGGGAAATCGCAAGACGTGCTGAAGAGCATGTTAAAGGCATGGTGATACCCGGTACTTTATTTGAAGAAATGGGCTTTAACTATATCGGCCCTATCGACGGACATGATCTTGATACTTTGATTGCAACTTTGAGTAATTTACGCGAACGCAAAGGTCCACAATTTCTACATATTGTGACCAAAAAAGGTAAAGGTTATGAACCTGCCGAACAACAGCCAGGAAAATTCCATGGTGTTAGTCCAGCAGGTAGCAAAGCATCAGGCCCTAGCTACACTCAAGTCTTCAGTCAGTGGTTATGTGATACAGCCAAAGTATCACCTGACTTAATTGCCATCACTCCTGCTATGTGTGATGGTTCTGGTTTAAATGACTTTGCTGAACAATATCCGGAACGTTATTTTGACGTTGGCATTGCAGAACAACACGCGGTGACCTTAGCAGCTGGTATTGCCTGTGAAGGTAAAAAACCTGTCGTAGCCATTTATTCAACCTTCTTACAACGTGCTTATGATCAATTGATTCATGATGTTGCTTTGCAAAATCTGCCGGTGTTATTTGCTATTGATCGAGCAGGACTTGTCGGAGCTGATGGCCCAACCCATGCTGGTACGTTTGATTTAAGTTATTTACGTTGCATTCCGAATATGGTGGTAATGGCACCTGCCGATGAAAATGAATGCCGCCAAATGTTGACGACCGGTTATCAATTGGATGGCCCAAGTGCCGTACGCTACCCACGAGGTACTGGCATAGGTATAAATATTGAAACTGAATTAACACCGCTTGAAGTCGGTAAAGCAGAAATTAAACGTCAAGGTAATAAAATCGCCATTCTTGCATTTGGCAGCATGGTTTACCCTGCACTTGCCGCCGCAGAAGAGCTCAATGCAACCGCTGTTAATATGCGATTTGTAAAACCACTCGATACCGCATTGATTGATCAGTTACTCATTGAGCATGATCTCATTGTCACCATTGAAGAAAATGCAGTTAAAGGTGGTGCTGGCAGCGGCATTAATGAGTACCTGCATTCTATAAAAAATACCACACCCGTCATTAACCTCGGTTTGCCAGATAAATTCTTAGATCATGGCAATCACCAGCAAATGTTAAATGACTGTGGTTTAGATGAAAAAGGCATTATTGATTCCGTCAATAACTACTTTCAGGCATAATAGTCTGTTAGCCATCTTAATACCCTAGTATAATAGTCAACTATGAGCGCTACCTACACCTTAAAAATTTTGGCCGATTTTGCTTCGGCCCATACCCTTCGTGAATATCCGGGTGATTGCAGTCGTATGCACGGCCATAACTGGAAATTAGAAGTTGAGGTCACGGCAACCACACTCAACGAGCATGGCATGGGAATGGATTTTAAAACCATTAAAACAGCTACTCGTGAATTAGCAAAAACCTTGGATCATCGTTATCTAAACGATATTCCCCCGTTTGATACCGTCAATCCAACGGCCGAAAACATTGCCCAACATTTCTATCAAAACTTAAGTAAAACTATCAATATCGACACAGCAAAAATATCTGGTGTTACCCTATGGGAAACCGATCGTGCCTGTGTTAGATATAGTGAGGACTAAATTAAACATGACTACCGATCTTAAACCTGATTGCTGTGATGAAATCGAAGACGTTCAAAATATAGCTGACAAACGTCATATCGCCATCGATAAAGTGGGCATCAAAGATATTCAACATCCTATTGTTGTTAGTGATCGTACTAGCGGCGAACAAAATACTATTGCCAACTTTAATATGTATGTGAACCTGCCACATCAGTTTAAAGGCACACATATGTCACGTTTTGTTGAAATTTTAAATCAACATGAACGTGAAATCACCGTGAAATCTTTCCGTGAAATGCTGGGTGAAATGACTGAAAGGCTACAAGCTGAATCAGGCTATATCGAGATGGACTTTCCTTATTTTGTTAATAAAGAAGCACCTATTAGCAAAGTGAAAAGTCTGATGGATTACCAAGTCAGCTTTATTGGTGAGATTACCGGTGATGAAACCATGATCACGGTAAAAGTGATTGTGCCCGTTACCAGCTTATGTCCATGTTCAAAAAACATTTCAGACTATGGTGCTCATAATCAACGTTCACACGTGACCTTAACCGTTCGTGTTGATAGTTTTATGTGGATTGAAGATCTTATCGATGTTGTCGAAGAAGAAGCATCATGCGAAATCTTTGGTTTGCTCAAACGTCCTGATGAAAAGTACGTGACTGAGCGTGCTTATGACAATCCAAAATTTGTTGAAGATATTGTGCGCGATATCGCAGCGAGATTGAATGATGATGAACGTGTTAATGCCTATACGGTAGAGTCAGAAAACTTTGAATCAATCCATAATCATTCTGCTTATGCGTTGATTTCTCATGGTTTCGATTAATCGTTAATTATCAAGTTTAGTAACATCAAAAAAAGCCCGAATGAAATTTATTCGGGCTTTTTTTTAGCTAAAATTTCTTTTTCAAATCCATGCGTTCGCCTTTGCGGTGCATATCAAGCTGTCCTAAAAAGGTCATGCCTAATAAAGCTCGTGAAGGTTCAGCTCCATCAAGCACCATTGCTTCTACGTTATGTAATTTAATATCACCCACTTGTACAAGATCTAACATCACCGGATAAGCTTTCGTAATTCCTGAGGCAGTTTTAACCGCTCTTGGTCTTTTATTAATATAGTCAATATTCAAGCGCTTTGCGGTAGCGGCATTTAAAGCAATTGAAGATGCCCCTGTATCCACCAAAAAATCAACACTGTATCCATTGACCGTACCTGGTGTTAAATACATGCCATTGGTCGGCCACAAACTTACAACTGTCTCTTCAGGACCAGGTCCAAAATTAGTACCTATGTGCGAACCTAATAAGTATTTTTTTTGTACACCCTCTATTTCTAACACGGCACTTTGGCTAGTAGCTGAAATTAATGTCACACCTTCAGGGCTGGTTTTACCGGCTTTCAATAAACGTTGTGTATTGTTGATCTCGATCACTGCTTGACCACTAAATAGACCAACAACCACGACCTTCAGTTCATCAGACCAAACCAGTGATGTATTTAGCAGTATAATAATGCCCGCAAGCCATGTTTTGATCATGGTAACTTCCTAATCTTTATTTAAAAAAGAGCATAGCAGCGAATCAACATGATTACATCCCCTACTCCTTCCATAACCGGTGTTATTTTAGCTGGAGGTCAGGCTCGCCGTATGGGCGGCGAAGATAAAGGCCTTGTTTTATATCAGCAGCAAGCTCTTATTCGTTTTGCCATTGATGCCTTAAAACCACAAGTTGATCAGCTTATTATCAACGCTAACCGTAATATTGAGCGTTACCAAGACTTTTCGTTTCCTGTCATAAGTGATTCCATCGATGGTTATTGCGGCCCTTTAGCTGGCATGCTGACTGCCATGCAATCTGTTGATACCGATTATATTTTAACGTCACCTTGCGATTGCCCCTCTATTTCACCACAACTTCGACAACGCATGATGGAAAGTTTATTGCTTTCCTCTGCCGATATTGCCGTGGCGTTTGATGGCCAGCGATTACAACCTGTTTTCAGTTTAATCCCTTGTCATTTACAAGATGATCTACAGGCCTATTTATTACAAGGCGATCGAAAAATTGATCTCTGGTTACAACGGCACAAGCTGACACTTGTTGATTTTTCTGATCAAGCGGAAACCTTTGTAAACTTCAATCATCCTGAAGATCTTATTACTTCTGACACCGTATTAAAATCGACAGTTCCATTATTAGGTTTTGCGGCCTTTAGTGGTACGGGAAAAACAACTTTATTAACACAGCTATTGCCGTTATTAAACGAACAGAATTTAAATGTTGCCGTCATCAAACACGCCCATCATAAATTTGATATCGATAAACCCGGCAAAGACAGTTACGAGCTCAGAAAAGCCGGAGCCAAACAGATGTTGATTGCCTCAAGCAATTTAATCGCATTGATGGAAACGCAAGCTGCTGATCTAGATGATCCAAGACTTTCCGAGCTTTTACTTAGACTAGATACAAAAAAATTAGATTTGATCTTAGTAGAAGGTTTTAAACACGAGGCTATTCCTAAAATCGAACTACATAGACCTAGTTTAAAAAAACCTTTATTACATCCTGATGATAACAATATTATTGCTATCGCCAGTGACGAAATGCTTGATATAAACGCGCCGATTATCCAACTGGATTTGAATGATAACGAGGCCATTATCAAGTTTATAAAACAACATATTAAAAATTGGACCGCTTAACATGGCTGAATTTACCCCTCAAGCTAGTTGTGCTGATGCACAAGAACCCCAAAGCCTTCGCGTGGGCCAAGCACAAGAGCGAATATTTAATTTGCTTGAACCTTTAAATGGATGGCAACAAAAACCACTACGAGATGCCTTAGGACAAGTATTGCATCAAGATATTATTTCTCCGATAAATGTGCCTGCACACCATAATTCGGCGATGGATGGTTATGCTATTCGTGGTGAAGATATTACTGATGACGCTTTTATCTTAACTCAAGTCGGCATAGCCTTTGCCGGACAACCTTATCGTGGTTCTATCCAACAAGGTGAGTGCATTCGTATTATGACTGGTGCCATGATGCCTAGCGATTGCGACACTGTGGTGATGCAAGAACAAGTTGAAACCGATAACGACAGAATAACTATTCATGGCTCACATATAGCAGGACAAAATGTTCGTCTTGCTGGTGAAGATCTTAGTGCAGGTGGGACGGTATTAACGCAAGGCCATCGTCTAATGCCGGCTGATTTAGGTTTAATAGCCTCTTTAGGTATCGCTGAAGTTCAAGTCAAACAGAAACTCAAAGTTGCTTTCTTCTCTACGGGTGATGAACTACGTTCCTTAGGCGAGACTTTAGAAGAAGGTCAAATATACGATAGCAACCGTTATACCCTTTATGGCATGTTAAAAAGACTCGATGTCGATTTTATTGACATGGGAGTTGTCCCAGATCAAAAACAAGCTTTGAGATCTGCATTACAATTAGCATCTGAACAAGCTGATGTGGTCATTACTTCTGGTGGAGTGTCTGTTGGTGATGCTGATTATGTTAAAGAAATGTTGGCAGAACTCGGTTCGGTCGACTTCTGGAAAATCGCAATGAAACCTGGTCGACCACTCGCATTTGGAAAACTTAATGACGCCTTGTTTTTTGGCCTGCCGGGCAATCCTGTCTCTGTCATGGTCACCTTTTATCAATTTGTAACACCCGCGTTAGTAAAATTATCTGGGCAACATGCTCAAGCCAAACAAACCATGGAAATTGAATGCGTTAGTAATATTCGTAAACGGCCAGGGCGGTTTGAATTCCAACGTGGCATTTTATTTGAAGATCAAAATGGTCAAACTAAAGTCAAAACAACTGGTGAACAAGGCTCAGGTATTTTACGCTCAATGAGCATAGCTAACTGTTTCATCTTATTAGATGAACAATGTGATGGTATTGAAGCTAACACGGTTGTTACTGTTCAAGCGTTTGCAGGTCTCATTTAATGTCTGCAACCGCTTCAATAAAACAAACACACGAATTTAATAAATTAAAAAAACGTTTACGTCGTCAAGTCGGACAAGCGATTGCCGACTACAATATGATCCAAGATGGCGACAAGGTCATGGTGTGTCTATCTGGTGGTAAAGATAGTTATACCATGCTTGATATTTTGATGAACTTGCAAAAACATGCACCGATAAACTTTGAGATCATTGCTGTTAATCTCGATCAAAAACAACCTGGCTTTCCTGAACATATTTTGCCGGAATATTTAGAATCGATAGGCGTGCCCTTTCATATTATCGAAAAAGACACCTATAGCATTGTAAAAGAAGTCGTGCCCGAAGGTAAAACCACCTGTGGTATTTGTTCTAGACTTCGCCGTGGCTCGCTGTATGGTTATGCACGACAAAATGGCATTACTAAAATTGCCTTAGGCCATCACCGTGACGATATTGTTGAGACAGCATTCCTTAATATGTTTTTCGGCAGCAAAATGAAAGCCATGCCTCCTAAGCTATTAAGCGATGATAAAACCAATATCGTTATTCGTCCCTTAAGTTATAGCCGAGAAATAGATATAGAACGTTATTCTCAATGGCAACAATTTCCTATCATTCCTTGTAATTTATGTGGCTCGCAAGAAAATCTGCAACGCCAAGTAATAAAAGAAATGTTACAAGGCTGGGACAAACAATATCCCGGCCGTATAGAAAATATATTCCGTAGTTTACAAAATTTATCGCCATCTCAACTCGCAGATAACGAATTGTTTAACTTCAAAGATTTGGAACTACAACGACTTATACCAAGCGGCGAAGCAGATTCCAAATACGATGACAACAGTTATCCACCATTAGCCCGAGAAGGATAAATAACATAATGCAACGTCCAATCAATCTATCAACGTTACCAAAAAACAACTTTGCATTATTTGAGCTTGGTTTCAGACCATTTTTCTTTTTTGCTAGCATCTTTTCTGTTATCGCTACGCTAATTTGGATGGCGAGTTTTAGTTTTGGCTGGACATTACCTGTTAGCGATACCACAGCGATCGCATGGCACGGCCATGAAATGATCTTTGGTTATGTTATGGGTATCACGGCTGGGTTTTTATTAACTGCTGTGAGGAACTGGACTGGCGTACCGACTATTAGTGGTTTACCACTTATTTTGCTCGCTGCGGTGTGGCTATTAGCCCGCGTTCTGCCTTTGCTGAATTCCCCAGTGTTATTTGTTTGGGCAACCCTGTTTGATATCTTGTTTTTAGTCGGTTTTATCCTCGCAGTCCTACACCCGATAGTTAAATCTAAACAATGGCGCCAACTGGCGATTGTTGCCAAACTAGTCCTCATTCTAGCGGCTAATATTCTTTATTATCTTGGTGTATTTCAAGTCGTCAATCAAGGTGTTTCATGGGGCTTATATTCAGCCGTTTATTTAGAAATGGCACTTATTTTCACCCTTGCTCGACGTGTTATGCCTTTTTTCATCGAACGTGGTGTGCCGGAGGATGTGATACTTAAAAACTGGCGCTTTATCGACTCTTCAAGCTTATTGTTTTTAGCTGCCTTGTGGATAAGCGATGTTTTCCTACGTATTGATATTTTAGTCGCTTTATTAGCACTTGTTCTCACGGTAATACACTGTGTTAGGCTCTGGGGATGGCATACCCGTGGGATCTGGAAATCACCCTTATTATGGGTATTATTTTTAGGTTATAGTTTTTTTGCCTTGGGTTTTGCACTTAAAGCCATCAACTATTTTTCTTTATTTTCAAATACCTTGCCACTGCATGCCTTTACCTATGGCGGTATAGGCATGGTTACGATGGGCATGGTTTCACGAGTATCACTGGGGCATACCGGTCGTAATGTTATGCAGCCACCCAAAGTAGTCTCATGGGTTTTTGCTAGTTTATTTTTAGGTACGATGACCCGAGTGCTGGCTCCGATCATCATGCCAAGTTTTTATGTTCAATGGATTGCCATTTCACAAGTTTTGTGGATAGCCGCCTTCTCTTTATTTTTGTTTTCTTACTCGCATATTTTTATTCAAGCACGAGTAGATGGAAAACCCGGTTAAGCGATTAAAACTGAAGGTTCACAGCGACGCCTCGTTAAAAGTTATTCACGTTCCATGCGAATATAATAGAATCATTACAGCTTAGCTCGCTAAGTTATTGAAAGCAATAAGCTTACTCGTAACTAGCTGAATTTAAACAGGTTTTTTGGGTGGTTGTTTTTTAATCAATTTGATTGTTACTATTACAGAATAATGACTTAGCGATTTGCTCGCGAGTTAACCACAGAGTTATCCACAGAAAATGTGAGTAACTCTGTAAGTTATTGATAGCTGGTAAAAGCCGTAAAAATCACGGTTTTACAATAGAAAAATCCGCTGAGAATTCCAAGGCATTACCATCCGGATCTCGGCAGAAAAAAGCAGGTCTTCCTGACTTACTTCTGGAAATTTCAACACCTGCATTTTCTAATCTAGAAGCCATAACTTCAACGTCCTCTACAACCAGCGCAATATGTTTATCTTTGCCACCATGTTCAGGTCGGCCTTCTAAAGAATCAGGATTTGGCAATCGCATTAAGTGTAATTGTTGACCACTTGTTCCCAAGTCCAACCAAGCACCATCAAATGGAAATTCAGGTCGCGTCATATTTTGAGGGATCTGTAATACCTCACAATAAAACTTCAACGATTGTTCAAGATCGACTACTAAAAAACTTGCATGTGCTATCGATTTAATCATGTTTCATCCTCAAATCATAACCAGAAAAATCTGACTATTATAATTTTTAATCATCCAAAACGGCTGCTCTTGCCACGCCATAGGCTGCGATAATAATCATCACACCGCCTATCCACTCCTGTGTTGCCATGGCTTCTTCGGTTAACCACCATGCCGCCACAGCAGCCACCACTAATTCAAATAACATAATCACCGAAGAGCGATATACCGGCATTCTAGCCACACCATAAAGTACGGCTATCGTCATCGGAACAATGCCTAACAAGCCTAACAAGCCAGCACCTGTCCATACTGGAAGGCCAACACTCGGCATAGCAGTCTGTTGCCACAACAATACTAAGACCGCGATCACTACAACGCCCCACCATACAATGCCGGTTTTTAAACCCATAGGCACTGACGCTAATTTTCTGGCCAGTACATTATTAATAGAAAAGGCAACGCTACCAATTAAGGCTAACCAATCAGCTAATCCATGTGGCCAAGGCCAACCGATTTGTGGATTCCATAACATCACCAATGAACCGCTCATCGCTACAGCAAACATTGCTTTTGCAGCTGGAGATAAACGTTCTCCTAACCACCAGCGCCCAATAATGACGGTCCATAATGGCGATAAATAAAACAATAACATCACCCGCATGACCTCACCTTCGATCAAAGCCACCACAAAAGCGACATTGGTAATGCCTGCAGCCACGGCAAAAGCCATCAGTTCACCAAAGTTTTCGGGAATCAATTTATATTGTTTAAATAACACAGGCACAGCAAATAATCCTGCTGCTAAGTACATAATCAATGAACTCCAAACAGCGGACATTCCGGCATCATCTAGTAACCGTAATGGATACCAAATCAAGCCCCACATGCTGGCTGAAAATAATAAACTGGCGATGGCTAAAACGTTTTCTGGATGGCTTCTACTATTCATGGTGCAACCTTATACCATGACTAGGGTAGAAGACGGTATAATAGCGAATTTTTTTCACTATAAATTTGATATGAATCCTGATTTAGCAAACTTACATCCTTATCCGTTTGAAAAGCTTGCTAAGCTCAAACAAGGCTGTGTGCCGCCTACTGACAAGGAACATATTGCATTATCAATTGGTGAGCCCAAACATCCCACACCCAGCTTTATCACTGAAGCGGTTATTGAACATTTACATGGTTTATCTAATTACCCCACTACTGCTGGTTCTGTAGAACTTCGCCAAAGCATTGCAGATTGGTTAAATAACCGTTTCCAATTAGATGGCAATATTGATCCAGCAAACCAAGTTCTCCCAGTGAACGGTACTCGTGAAGCTTTGTTTGCATTTGCTCAAGCCGTTATTGATCGTAATCAAGAGTCACCATTAGTATTGATGCCTAACCCCTTCTATCAAATCTATGAAGGTGCAGCGATATTGGCTGGTGCAGAACCCTACTTTTTAAACTGTGACGCTGACAATAGTTTTATCCCTGACTTTGCTGCAGTTTCAGCTGATGTATGGAAGCGGTGTCAGTTAATTTATTTATGTAGCCCGGGCAACCCAACGGGTGCCGTTATTAATCAATCTACATTAATGAAATTGATCGAACTCGCACATCAACATGACTTTATCATTGCCGCTGATGAATGTTATTCAGAAATCTATTTTAATGATGAATATGCCCCAATAGGTTTATTACAAGCAGCAGTAGCCGCTGGTTATACTGATTTAAGTCGTTGTGTGGTATTTCATAGCTTATCGAAACGCTCTAACGCACCGGGCTTGCGCTCTGGTTTTGTTGCCGGCGATGCTAATGTATTAAAAGATTTTTTACGTTACCGCACCTATCATGGTTGCGCGATGCCACCAGCAACACAATCTGCCTCTATCGTCGCTTGGCAAGATGAAATGCATGTTGATCTAAACCGTAGCCTTTACCATGAAAAATTTGCAGCCGTTTTAGATATTTTATCGCCGGTAATGAATGTGAAATGGCCGCAAGCAGGTTTCTATCTTTGGGCTGAAACGCCGATCAGTGATACTGAGTTTGCCCAAAGACTCTTTGCCGAACAAAACGTCACCGTATTACCAGGTAGTTATTTAGCCCGCGATACCAAGAATGGTAATCCCGGCCAAAACCGTATCCGTATGGCATTAGTCGCACCACTTGATGAATGCATTGATGCAGCCCACAGAATTCGAACACTTATTGAAACTTTAGAAACAATGGAGAACCCATGAGCAATATCCAACAAATTATTGAAGATGCATTTGAGCGTCGTGCTGACATTACCCCAGCTAATGCTGATGCCGAAGTCCGCAACGCGGTCAACGAAGCATTAGGCATGCTAGATAACGGCTCTGCCCGTGTTGCTGAAAAGAAAGATGGCGACTGGGTTGTTAACGAATGGTTGAAAAAAGCAGTATTACTTTCATTCCGTTTAAACGACAACAAAATCATGCCGGGTGGTGAAACTAACTACTACGATAAAGTTGATCCAAAATTTGCTAACTTTAATGAAGAAGACTTCAACAAAGCCGGTGTTCGTGTAGTACCACCAGCAAATGTGCGTCGTGGTTCATACATCGCGCCAGGCACAGTATTAATGCCTTCTTACGTTAACATCGGTGCTTATGTAGATTCAGGCACCATGGTTGATACTTGGGCTACGGTTGGTTCATGTGCTCAAATCGGTAAAAACGTTCACCTTTCGGGTGGTGTAGGTATTGGTGGTGTATTAGAACCATTACAAGCTGGCCCAACAATTATCGAAGATAACTGCTTCATCGGTGCTCGCAGCGAAGTTGTAGAAGGTGTGATCGTTGAAGAAGGTGCAGTAATTTCAATGGGTGTTTACATTGGTCAAAGCACTAAAATATTTAACCGTATGACAGGTGAAATTACTTACGGCCGTATTCCTGCTGGCTCTGTTGTTGTTTCTGGTAACCTGCCTTCTAAAGATGGCACTTACAGTTTGTATTGTGCAGTTATCGTGAAACAAGTAGATGCTAAAACCTTAGGTAAGGTTGGCATCAACGAATTATTGCGAGACATCTAATATTAATGGTCTTTTTATCCGATGGCAGCGTTGAATGATTTTCTGCGATCCTCATGTATTTCAATACATTCCGGTTCTCAAAAACAATTCGCCTTGCCCTCGAATAAAAATCCTCATGAATACCTCTCTTAGTATAGTGAAACGAAGTTAAACATGATTTTATATGGCATCAAAAACTGTGACACTGTAAAAAAAGCACGTCGTTGGCTTGAAGCTAACGGCGTGGATTTTCAGTTCCATGATTTTCGTGCTGATGGTTTAGAACAACAAACTATCGAAGCATGGCTAGAAAAAGTATCGTGGGAAACCTTGCTTAATAAACGCGGCACTACTTGGCGTAAGCTTGAAGATCCACGAAAAGAACAGCTTGATCAACACATCGCAGTAGAGTTAATGTTAGCAAACCCAACATTAATCAAACGCCCCGTTGTAAGCAACAATGGCGACTGTTTTGTCGGTTTCAAAGAAGCGGATTATGCTGCTTATTTTGCCAATTAATATATAGAGCCACCTATGTCTGCAACGCTAGAATTAACTAAAGATCTTATTCGCCGCGATAGTGTCACTCCGGATGATAAAGGCTGTCAGCAACTATTAGCAGGTCGTCTTTCCGCTATTGGATTTGAGATAGAACATCTTCGTTTTGGTGACACTGATAATTTTTGGGCTCGTCGTGGCACAACAGGTTCAGTCTTTGCTTTTGCTGGCCACACAGATGTAGTTCCAACAGGCCCAGTTGAAAACTGGCAATCCGATCCCTTTAAACCTGAAATTCGTGACGGTTTACTTTATGGTCGTGGCACCGCCGATATGAAAGGCAGTATCGCGGCGATGGTCACCGCCTGTGAACGTTTTGTTGCTGAACATCCAACACATCAAGGCAGCATTGCTTTTTTGATCACTAGTGATGAAGAAGGTCCTGCGACTGGTGGCACAGTGAAAGTGATTGAAACATTAGAAGCTCGTAATGAAAAAATCGACTGGTGTTTAGTCGGTGAACCTAGCAGCACAGATAAAGTAGGTGATATTGTTAAAAATGGTCGTCGCGGTTCATTAAACGGTTATTTAACAGTGCAAGGCAAACAAGGTCATATTGCCTACCCTCATCTTGCTGAAAATCCTATTCATTTGATGACTCCAGCCTTAACTGAACTCTGTTCTATTGAATGGGATCAAGGCAATGAAGACTTTCCACCGACTAGCTTTCAAGTATCCAATTTAAATTCAGGCACTGGAGTTACTAATGTCATTCCTGGCACAACTGAAATTATCTTTAACTTTCGTTATTCAACGGAAGTTACTCACGACCAGCTGCAACAACGTGTAGAAGCGTTATTAGATAAACATGGTTTGAACTACGACTTAAGATGGGAGTTATCAGGCAAACCATTTCGTACTGCCAGTGGAGTTTTAGTTGATTCCGTCAAAGCAGCTATCAAGTCTGTCACTGGTTATAACACCGAACTTTCAACCTCTGGCGGCACATCCGATGGTCGATTTATTGCGCCTACTGGGGCACAAATTGTAGAACTGGGTCCACTTAATGACACTATCCACCAAATTGATGAATGTGTTTCCGTGGCCGATCTTGACACCTTGTCAGTTATTTATCAGACTCTGCTGACAAAACTATTTATTAAATAAACTCTTTTATGTCTCAATCGCATCAACAACGTTATTGGTTAGCCCTGCTAACAGCATTATTGCTGTTAATGCAGTCGTTCGCCATTTGGCACGATGCTGAGCATGCTTTTCACATCGCAGATGCAGCTGAAGAGCAATGTGAGCGCTTTGAAGCATTTGGGCATACACCAACGCTTGATATTATCGCTTCTGTCATACCGCTACAAACAACCCTCTCTGCTGTTCTTGAAACAACTCCAAATGCTTTTATATTGCCAACTCGTCGATATGAAGCCTATGCCATACGCGCACCTCCACACATACAGTCTTAGCTTTTACCTTATTTAAATTTTAATGTGATAGATCTAAGCAATCGTTTGATCTATCCAAAGCTAATAAAACACCTCTATGTAGCTGTATAGGCTATGGCGTGTTTTGACTGCATTGTATTGAGAGTCTTACTTTGACAAAACTGTCGGTCTCATACATATGCACGTGTTGGAGAAAAAAATGAAAAATTCAATACTTGCCATATCAATTTTGGCATCCCTTGGAACTGCACATGCTGCAGATTCTGACCCTTTAGAAATTGATAAAATCACTGTAATGGCAGACCCGTTTGGCGATCGTTCAGAAGACGAATTGATTAATGCTGTCACTGTCATCTCAGGTGACGAACTAGATAACAAACGAGCAACAACACTTGGTGAAACCTTAGATAGCTTACCAGGCGTAAGTAACTCTGACTTTGGCCCAGGTGTTGGTCGCCCAGTTATCCGTGGTTTAACAGGTTCACGTGTACAAACGCTTAACAATGGCTTAAAAATATCCGATATTTCAGGTGAAGGTGCCGATCATAACATTGCTATTGATACTAGCTCAGCAACGCAAATTGAAGTGATACGTGGCCCTGCGACATTACTATACGGTGGCAATGCTGCCGGTGGTGTTATCAATGTAATCAACGATGACTTTAACCCAGAATTTAGTAACGAAACTGAAGTTGAAGGCGCACTATCTTATGGCGAAAATGGTAACCAACGTCTTGGTAATATTGGAATTGCAGTACCGCTATCAGAGAGCTTTGTGCTACGAGGCAGCTATAGCAGCCAAGAAAATGATGACCTTGATATTGATGGTTTTCAGGAGAAAGGCCAAACAGTAGGTAAAAAAGGTACATTACAAAACAGCGAAGTGGATAATGAGTCATTTTCATTATCTAGTGTCTATTCGCAAGACTGGGGGTTTGTCGGTTTAGGTTATAGCCGTTGGGAATCGGAGTACGGCCTTCCTGAAGTTTTTCTAGGTGAAGGAGAAGAAGAAAAAGAGAACATTGATGTTGAGTCTGATCGCTTCGATTTTCGTAGTGAACTTTATGATCCAATGTCAGGCATCCACACCGCACGCTTAAAATTATCTTACACGGAATATGAGCAAGCTGAAAATGCCGTCCACTTCGACGATGGAGTGTTTGAAGAGTCTGACACACACGTCAAGTTTGATAATGATGAATTAGATGCAAGATTAGAGTTGTTACATAACCCAATCGGTGCCTGGGAAGGTGTTATTGGACTACAGTTTAACGACCGAGACTTGAGTGCTGAAAGTGGTGAGTCAGACGGTCATGGCCATGGACACGGTGGATTCTATGTTCGTGACAATGAAACCCGCTCATACGGTTTATTTGCTTTAGAAAACCGTGAAGTAAGCTTTGGTCGAATTGAAGTGGCAGCACGTCTAGATTATGTCGATACACAACCATCTACTTTGGATGAAGATCGTGATGTTGATGTGGCAGGTGAGGAGTATGAACAAGACGCAGACTTAAAAGATCGTAGTTTCACACCATTCAGTGTTTCAGCTGGCACTATCATTCCATTGAATGATACCTATCATGTTAGGATTGGATTAAGCCGCTCGCAACGTGCACCTTCACCAGAACAACTCTACGCCTGGGGGGAGCACCATGCAGCTGGCACAGTTGAGCTAGGTGATCCTAATTTAGATAAAGAAACTTATAGCAACTTAGATATTGGCTTAGACAAGCACCTGGGTGACTTTACCTTTAATCTAACGGCTTTCTATAACCAAGTACATGACTATATTTATCTAGAAACCCAACAAAGTGGTGGTGCAGCTATCACTGATGATGAAGGGAATTTACTTGTAAGAAACATACAAGAAGATGCTAAATTCTACGGTGCTGAATTTACCTCAGCATGGCAGGTAACTGATGCATCTAGAATTCGTTTTTCGGGTGATTATGTTCGAGCCAAGTTAGATGATGGTGGTGACCTACCCCGGATATCACCTGCTCGATTAGGTGTTGGTTTTGATACTTCATTTAAAAAAGTTCAGTTCAGCATGGACTACCGCCATGTGTTTGAGCAAAACGATAACGCAGAGCTCGAAACTGAAACAGATGGCTATGACTTAGTCTCATTTGATGCAAATTGGAATCCTTCATCGTTAAAAGGCTTAGGCTTCTTTGTGAAAGGACGCAACTTACTTGATGAAGATGGTCGTCGTCATCAAAGTTTCTTAAAAGATGAAGCACCTATAACGGGGCGTGCCCTCTTTACTGGTGTCAAGTTTAATTTTTAATACCACGCTTGTAAAAGCTATCGTCGACGACAATCATGTCGGCGATAGCTATTTTTTGTGGTTTATTATTCTCTGTGTGAAAGGTTTGAAATATCTTGATCAACAACAAGCACATCCTAATGCAGTAACGTGGACGATTGACTGAAAATTAAACGGGGATGCTCCCATCTCCTTGCCTTGTGTATTGATACTTGAATATTTCGATCGGTTAAAATTTTTCTATTGCTATCAAATTCAATATAAAAATCTTTTTGCTCGATAAAAGAAATCCCTGCGATATTTTTATCCTGAATAAACACTAATACCTCAATATCATCCCGTACCTGCATATTTAAATAATCCAATTCGGATAAATCAATTCCAATGTCTTGCGATAAACCTTCTACATCAGTATAGGGAAGTAATATCACAACTGAATCCCATTGATTTGGATTCAAATCAACTAAATTGATAGTTTTAACCTCTCTAAAAGCTTCTAGAAATTCAATTTCTAAAACATCAAAACTAAGCCTTTGTTCCTTGTTCAAGTCACAACTAAAAAGGAAAGGGAATACCCCCAACAATATTAAAGATCTAAAATTCATGAATATATAACATTAATTATTTTCAGCAGGAAACTGCACTTTAAATTCAACACCAGGCTCAGTATTTACCACATCAATTTGACCGTTCATATTCACAACCATTTGATGCACTAAAGCCAAACCTATTCCCGTGCCCACCGTCTTACGTATGAGTTCACTTTCGCTACGATAAAACAGTTGGAATATTTTCTTCATTTGTTGTTTGTTGATCCCAGGGCCATGGTCTCTAACTTTAAACTGCAACTGATTATTAGATAAAAGCTGACAAGAAACTTCTATCAACTTAATGTCAGCTTGAGCAGAAAACTTAATGGCATTATCAACCAAGTTAATCATGATTTGGCTGAACCAGTCTTCATCAACCTCAATAGTAGCGTCTGCTGCATTTGCATCACAACTAAGATGTAACTCAAATCCTGCACGTACAATTTGAGTTGATAGTTTTGAGCGTACACCATCGATGAGCTCTGTTGCAGTATGCGTTTTTAATTCGGCATGCTGTGAATTTCGAGTCAGTTTAGC
>ENA-ORXI01000651-ORXI01000651.1-sediment-metagenome-genome-assembly--contig:-NODE-651-length-28802-cov-25.534900_pt1 | contig 28802 bp, 24 predicted proteins | sample MGYA00237861_ERZ511468 | MGnify/ENA primary metagenome ERZ511468 (study PRJEB26299, sample SAMN06266213) | sediment metagenome | isolation source: Hudson Canyon methane seep mesocosm | place... | reverse complement strand
TTAACACGTTTTCTTATCTTAATTGATGGGGCTATAAAATAATAATGGAATGCAAATTGCTTGTTATAAATAATAATATATTTATATAATTATTAACTAATTTATTGAGGTACAAAAGTATGAGAAACAAGCAATCTTTATTTTATTGGGCAATATTGTCCAGTACGCTGTTATTTGCTTATGAAGCAAGTGCAGCCAAGGGAGGTGGAAAAGGTGGTAAAAATAAAACCGACACTGTTCCTAGCCAATTTAGTTTTATTGACCAAACAAATGTTGCATTGGATAGCTTAATTAATGCCAATACCATTACGATTAGTGGGATTAATACGGCAACAGCTATTAGCATTTCAGGGGGTGAATACTCCTTAGATAATGGGGCAAGTTTTAGTAGTGCAAGTGATACCGTGCTTAATAACCAAATAGTGCTAGTGCGTGCGTTAAGCTCAAGTAATTATCTTAGCTCTACAAGTGCGACATTAAATGTGGGTGGAGTGAGTGATGTTTTTTCTTTAACGACCTTAGCAGATCCAACACCCGTTGCAGATACTACGCCAAATGGATTTAGTTTTACCGCTCAAAGCGAGGTAGCATTAAATAGCTGGATAAATGCGAATAGCGTTATGATTACAGGTATTAATACAGCAACGGCTATTAGTATTTCAGGCGGTGAGTATTCTTTAGATAATGGTGTTAGTTTTACTGCCAGTAATAATACTGTCTTAAATAATCAGCCTGTTTTAGTACGAACACTCAGTTCGGCTAATTATTTAAGTACAAGCTTAGCAACTTTAACGGTTGGTGGCGTTAGTGCTACATTTAATATCACAACCTTAGCAGACCCAACCCCTGTTCCTGATACCACGCCGAATGCGTTTAGTTTTACTGATCAAGTAGATGTAGCGGTCAATACACTAATAAGCTCTAATAGCATTACGGTTTCAGGTATTAATACTGCAACACCAATAAGTATTGTAGACGGTGATTATGCAATTAATGGTGGTGCTTTTAGCAATACTTCAGGTTTAGTTAATGAAGGTGATAGTGTGCAGCTTCGTTTAAATTCCAGTGTAAATGAGGCAACGATTAGCAATGCAACATTAACTATTGGTGATGTTAGCGATACGTTTAGTGTTTTAACTTTAACGAGTACTATTCCTGTTGGTTCAACGGGTAACCCTAGTTTTACCTCAAATCATTTTTCAGGTTCTGCTAATTGTGCAATGTGTCATGATGGTTTAACTGATAATACGGGGAAAGACGTATCGATTGTGAATGCATGGAAATCAACGATGATGGCAAATGCAACCCGTGATCCATTATGGAAAGCGAAAGTGCGTACCGAATTAAATCGTACCCCTTCTTTAGCGGGCACGATTAATGATAAATGTTCTCGTTGTCATGCACCGATGGCTAATTTTGAAGCACATCAAGATAATGCACCGATTGAAATTTTAGATAATGGTTTTACTAACGCTAATAATGCCTATCATGATGAAGCAATGGATGGCGTGAGTTGTACGTTATGCCATCAAATTGAAGATAATCAAATACTAGGTACTTTAGATGGAATGTCTGGACATTATCCACTTAATAATCAGAAAAAAATCTATGGGCCGTATGATAATATCTTTGCTAACCCTATGATTATGAATACAGGTTATACACCTGAATACAGCCCGCATGTTAAAAAATCAGAGCTATGTGCGACGTGTCATAATTTAAAAACACCATTTACCGATGATGATGGTAATGTATTAAGTAGTACGCCAGAATCTGAATTTCCAGAGCAAATGCCGTATAGCGAATGGTTGGCGAGTGATTATGCTGCAACGACTAGTTGTCAGCAATGTCATATGGCACGAACTGATGGCGTATCTATTTCAACACGTCCTATGTGGATAGAGCCGAGAGATGACTTTGCTGAGCATGTCTTTGTTGGTGGTAATAAGTTTATGTTAGATATGTTAAGCAATAATAAAGAGGAACTTGGCGTGATAGCGACGGATTTCTCTAAAATTATTGCAGCGACTGAGAACCTGTTATCACAATCGGCTAATATTGAGGTATTAAGTTCTAGTCAATCTGCAGGTCAGTTAGCGTTTAATTTACGTATTAACAGTCAAACGGGACATAAATTACCATCTGCTTACCCTTCACGTCGTGCGATTTTGCATGTTACGGTGAAAGATAGTTCGGGTGCAGTAGTATTTGAATCAGGTAAGGTTAATGCAAATGGTAGTATTGAAGGTGTCGATTCAGATGTTGATCAAAGTTTATTTGAGCCACATTATGAGGTGATTACATCGGCCGACCAAGTGCAAGTCTATGAAGCGATTATGATGGATTATAAAAATGATGTGACGTATACATTATTACGCGCAAGTGACTATATTAAAGATAATCGTATATTACCGAATGGTTTTAATAAGCAAACCGCACCAAGTGATGTAAAAGTTGCAGGTGCCGCTTTTACTGATAGTAACTTTATTGGTGGAAGTGATGACATTCGTTATCAATTATCAGGCTTAGCAGCAGATAGCTATACGGTCACGACCGAATTAGTTTATCAGACCTTAGCGTATGGTTTTGCTCAAGATTTATTTAAAGACAGCTCTAAAGAAGTGACAGACTTCAAGCGTCTTTATAATGCGTCTAATGCAAAAACAACGGTGATAACGACTCATGATTTTATTGTGACACCGTAATTTAATTATATTTTTACAGCCTCACATTATCATTGGTTGATAGTGTGAGGCTATTTTTTTATTGGTCATTGGATTATTAAATTTTTAAACTATTCTGCGTTAAAATAGAGGCAGAATAGTTTAAAAATTAAAGAGTACCCGCTAAATGCTTGAGGCAAAAAATCTATATTGTGAACGTGATGATCGTATATTATTTAGTCAGTTAAATTTTACGATTAATGCTGGGGAAGTAGTACAAATTGAAGGTCAAAATGGTAGTGGTAAAACGACTTTATTACGTATTTTATGTGGTTTAAATGACGCTTTTGAAGGTGAATTATTATGGCAAGGTCAAGGAATAGAGAATATTCAAGCTGAATATTACGCTAATATGTTGTATGTTGGACATTTGTCGGGTGTTAAATCAAGTTTAACAGCAGAAGAGAATCTAATTTGGATGCAGCAACTTGACCCTAAGCTGTATAAAATAAGTATTACGGAAGCGTTATATAAAGTGGGTTTATATGGTTTTGAAGATGTGCCTTGCTATACTTTGTCAGCCGGTCAACAGCGTCGCGTGGGATTAGCGCGTTTATATTTAAGCGAAGCACCTCTATGGATTTTAGATGAACCGTTTACGGCACTAGATAAAAAAGGGGTAGCCGAAAAAGAAGCTTTATTGGCAGAACATGTTTTAAACGGTGGGGCGGTTATTTTAACCACGCATCACAATTTAGAGGTGCCTAATCATACTGTGCGGCATATTAATTTAGATAAGGTCGCGTAAGCATGAATTTTTTTATAGCGGCAGTGCGTCGCGATTTAATTTTAGCCTTGCGACGACGTAATGATATTATCAATCCGTTGGCTTTTTTTTTGATGGTTGCGGTGATGTTTCCATTGGCAGTGAGTCCAGAGCCTAAATTTTTAGCCGATATTGCACCGGGTGTCATTTGGGTGGCGGCGTTATTAGCCTGTTTATTATCGGTAGACGGTATTTTTCGTAGCGATTTTGATGATGGGGCGTTAGAACAAATGTTAGTGAGTCCGCAGCCATTGATGTTAATGGTGTGGGCAAAAATATTAAGTCACTGGCTGCTGAGTGGTTTTTGTTTGGCTTTAATGTCACCGTTATTGGCTTTGATGTTATTTTTACCTAGCGAAGGTTTGATGGCATTAGTCATGAGTTTATTGCTGGGTACGCCAACCTTAAGTTTATTGGGAGCGATTGGTGCTGGGTTAACGGTCGGTTTGCGTAAAGGCGGGATTTTAATCTCATTACTTATTTTACCATTGTATATTCCCGTGCTTATTTTTGGTGCAGGAGCGGTACAGGCCGGGGCTATGGGCTTACCTATTTCAGGTTATTTAGCTTTATTAGGAATATTATTAGTATTAAGTTTAATGTTAGCCCCTTTTGCTGTAGTTGCGGGCTTGAAAATTAGTATAAAAGGATAAGTATGATAGCGTTACATGAGCAAGATTTTTATGCGTGGACACAACAACAACTTGCCTTATTAAAAACTAAGCAACTAGAGCAACTAGATATAGCTGCATTAATTGAGGAATTGGAAAGTATGGGAGCAAGTGAAAAACGAGAGTTAATTAGTCGTTTTGAAGTGTTATTAATGCATTTATTAAAATGGCAATATCAGCCTTCTTTTCAAGGACGCAGTTGGCTATTAACAATTGAGGAACAGCGTTTGAAATTACAGGATCATTTACAAGATAACCCAAGCTTAAACAGTGCTGAAAATATGCAAAAGACACTCACTAAAGCTTATCGGCGTGCATTAGTGAGAGCTGAAAAAGAAACCGGCTTATCACGCAACGTTTTTCCACAAAATTGTCTCTATACATTAGAACAAATATTAGATATACACTTTTTTCCTGTTGAGAATGTTTCATGAAAATTAAATTTCCCCAATGGTTTTATCAATTAGCGTCTCCGCGTTGGTTTTATAATTTTACGGGTAAGTTATTGCCTTGGTTTTCTATTGCTGCTTTTTTGCTGCTTAGTGTGGGCATGATTTGGGGGCTAATGTTTGCGCCTGAAGATTATCAGCAAGGTAATAGTTTTCGTATTATTTATGTGCATGTGCCGTCTGCGATTCTTGCTCAATCCTGTTATATGTTTATGGCGTTAGCCGGTGCGATTGGTTTGATTTGGAAAATCAAAATGGCACATGTGATGGCAAAGTCAGCAGCTGCATTTGGTGCGTCAATTGCCGTGATGGCGTTAGCAACCGGTGCCATTTGGGGGAAACCGACATGGGGTGCTTGGTGGGTTTGGGATGCACGACTGACCGCGATGCTAGTGTTATTTTTTCTTTATGTGGGTATTATTGCCTTGCATTCAGCGTTTGAAAATACCCAAAGTGCAGATAAAGCTTCGGCGGTATTAGCTTTAGTGGGTGTGGTGAATATTCCTATTATTAAGTATTCAGTGGAGTGGTGGAATACCTTGCACCAACCAGCGACCTTTAAAGTCACTGAAAAACCAGCCATGCCGCCTGAAATGTGGATGCCGCTGCTAGTAATGGTATTAGGTTTTTATTGTTTTTTTGCAGTGATTTTAATGTCACGCGCACGGACCGAAGTATTAACCCGTGAGCAAAAAAGTAGTTGGGTGAAAGAATTAGTGATGGAGAAAGTATAACTATGGGTGCATTTGAATCGTTTACTGATTTTTTACAAATGGGTAAACATGGACTATATGTGTGGTTAAGTTATGGCTTAGCACTGTTAATTTTTGGTTACAATATTATTTCAGTGGCGTTAGCAAAGCGTCAATTTTTTAGTAAAGCAAAACGCCGCTTACGACGGGAACAAACAAAATCATGACACCAAAACGAAAAAAACGATTATATATAATTTTAGCTTTAGTCTTTGGGGTTGGCTTAATTGTGGGTCTAAGTATGTATGCACTGAATCAAAATATTAATTTATTCTATTCGGCGAGTCAAATTGCTGCGGGTGAAGCACCTGTTGATAAACGAATGCGAGTCGGTGGTATGGTGGTTGAAGGCAGTGTTAATCGTTCCACAGATTCGTTAAAAGTTGAATTTGCATTAACGGATTATGAACACCGCGTTAATGTAGTGTTTGTGGGGATATTACCGGATTTATTTCGTGAAGGGCAGGGTATTATTGCTCAAGGAACCATGAATGCAGCCGGTATTTTTCAGGCAGATGAAGTGTTAGCTAAACATGATGAAAATTATATGCCGCCTGAGATTGCAGAAACGATGAAAAAGAAACAAATAGAGGCAAGCCAATGATTCCAGAGTTAGGTGAATTTGCATTAATTTTAGCCTTATGTTTTTCAGGGGTACTAGCCGTCATTCCCTTGTATGGTGCGGCAACCCTAAATGTATTATGGATGAACTATGCAAAACCATTAGCGGCGGCACAGTTTACCTTTATTGCAATTAGCTTTGTGTGCTTAGGCTATGCTTTTGCACAAGATGATTTTTCAGTGCAATATGTGGCTAATCATTCTAATAGCCTGTTGCCTTTGCAGTTTAAACTCAGTGCAGTATGGGGCGGACATGAAGGTTCTTTACTTTTATGGGCATTGATTCTTAGTGGATGGACTCTAGCCGTTAGTCTCTTTAGCCGTAATTTACCCTTGGATATTTTGGCAAGAGTGTTAGGGGTGATGGGTATTATTGCCACCGGTTTTATTTCATTTTTATTATGGACTTCGAGTCCATTTCTACGTTATTTGCCACGTTTTCCACAAGAAGGGGCTGATTTAAATCCACTCTTGCAAGATTTTGGTTTAATCGTCCATCCGCCGATGTTGTATATGGGTTATGTGGGTTTTTCAGTTGCCTTTTCATTTGCGATTGCTGCACTTTTATCAGGGCGTTTAGATGCGTCATGGGCGCGTTGGTCTCGTCCTTGGACTAATATTGCATGGGCTTTTTTAGGGGCAGGGATTACCTTAGGCAGTTGGTGGGCGTATTACGAATTAGGCTGGGGCGGTTGGTGGTTTTGGGATCCGGTTGAAAATGCGTCATTAATGCCTTGGTTAGTGGGCACGGCGTTATTACATTCTTTAGCGGTGACTGAAAAACGTGGTGTGTTTAAAAGTTGGACTTTATTATTAGCTATTTTTGCGTTTTCACTTAGTTTATTAGGCACATTTTTAGTACGTTCAGGGGTATTAACCTCGGTTCATGCCTTTGCCAGCGACCCCGAGCGGGGTTTATTTATTCTAATCTTATTGCTGTTAACCATTGGTGGCTCTTTAACCTTATATGCGTTTAAAGCCCCGAATGTGAAAAGTGAATCACGTTTTGGCTGGTTATCACGGGAAATGATGTTATTAGTTAATAATGTATTTTTAACAGTGATGGCGGTGACGGTTTTATTAGGCACTTTATATCCATTATTAATTGACGCATTAGGCGCGGGTAAAATTTCGGTTGGCCCGCCGTATTTTAATGCTTTATTTGTACCGATTATGGGTTTGATGTCAATAGCTATGGGGGTTTCAATTGCAGCACGTTGGCGACAAACTAAATTAGATGTCATTAAACAAAATTTATTAATCCCTGCTATTGTGAGCATTATTTTCGGCCTTATTTTCCCCTTTATTTATGGCGATGGCTTTAATTTTAAAGTGACGTTTGGTATGACAGTGAGTTTATGGGTATTGGCAACGGTTTTTAGCGAATTTAAAGCGAAATTTCGCAATGCTCCGAATATTATGACCAAAATAACGCAATTACCTGCCAGCTATTACGGCATGATGTTGGCTCATATTGGGGTTGCGGTGATGGCAATTGGGATTACCATTGTTTCCATGTATAGCGAAGAACGAGATATGCGAATGGCAATAGGTGATAGTATCGAATTATCCGGTTATCAGTTTACCTTTAAAGGTACTTTACCGATTAAAGGGCCTAATTTCACCGCTGACCAAGGTACCTTAGTGGTGAGTTATGAAGGCGAAACCGTGGCAATATTACATCCTGAAAAACGTCACTATACTGCAAAACGTTCTATGATGACCGAAGCCTCTATTGATGCGGGTTTATTTAGAGATTTATATGTAGCGTTAGGTGAGCCTTTAGCCGACGGGGCTTGGGCAGTACGTGTACACTTTAAACCATTTGTGCGTTGGATATGGCTAGGGGGATTATTGATGGCGTTAGGCGGGATTATTACCGTCTTTGATAAACGTTATCGAGCAGCAAAACCAGCTAATTTAGAGGTGAAACATGCATAATCGTTTATTATTATTTATTCCGTTAATATTATTTTCATTACTGAGCTTATTTTTATGGAAAGGCTTAAGTCTTGACCCAAAATTATTACCCTCTGCTTTGATAGGTAAGTCCTTTCCCGATTTTAAAGAATCGGCTTTATTGGATGCTAAACGGGAACTAAATCAAGATGATTTAAAAGGTCAGCCGGTGCTAGTCAATGTATGGGCTACTTGGTGTCCATCTTGTCGTCAAGAACATGAACAATTATTACATATTGCCAAAAGCGGCAAAATTGGGATTATTGGTTTAAATTATAAAGATGACCGAGCCGCTGCCACACAATGGTTACAGACCTTAGGCAATCCTTATCAGTTTACTATTTTTGATGAGTCGGGCATGTTAGGCTTAGATTTAGGGGTTTACGGTGCGCCTGAAACTTATTTATTAGATGCCACTGGAAAAATTCGCCATCGGCATATTGGTGTGGTGACAGAAGAATCATGGCAAGAGATGCAAGCGATTATAAAAAGTTGGGAGCAGGTGAGTGATCAGTAAATTTTTTATAGTGCTATGGTTGTCGATAGCCACCAGCTTTGCGGCGATTGACACTTATGAATTTAAAGACGGTGATAAACAACAGCGTTTTCAACAATTAACCGCTGATTTACGTTGTCCGAAATGTCAAAATCAGAATATAGCGGATTCTAATGCGGCGATTGCACAGGATTTGCGGCAAAAAATTTATAATATGCTAGAAAAAGACCAAAGTGATGATCAAATTGTAGATTATATGGTGGCACGTTATGGGGATTTTGTTTTATATGAGCCGCGTTTTGATGCTAAAAATAGTGTGTTATGGCTCGCACCTTTAATATTATTAATACTGGGCTTAGGCTTAGTGGTGTATTTAAGTCGAAAACGCTCTCAAGATACTGATAGTACCGAGTTAATATTAGACCAGCAGCAAGAAAAATCCTTAGCAAAATTGTTAAAACAGGGTAAAAAATAATGAGTAATTTATGGCTAGCTTGTATTGGCTTATTAATCATGGCGATGGGATTTTTAATTTGGCCGCTTTTAAAAAAACGTGATGTTAATATCGGCACTGAAGAAGTGGATGTTAAGCAAAATAATGTGTTAATTTTTCGGGAACGACTTGCCGAATTAGAGCATGAGAAACAGCAAGGGCGTTTAGATGATAAAAGCTATAGTGCTTTAAAAATTGAGTTAGAAAAATCTTTATTACAAGATGTATCCGGACAAACAGTGATACATTATCAACATCAGCCGGCTACGATTTCGCAAGTTGTGATTATCTTTAGTAGTGCTTTATTACTTATATTGGTTAGTGTCGGTATTTATGCACAATTAGGGGCTAGCGATAAACTAGCAACGTATTTAAATTTAAAAGAGCAGGGCTTAACAGCACAACAGCCTCAAATGGCTCAAGGGAAACAAACTAAAAAAGCCCCTGATTTTGAACAAGCGATTGTGATGCTAAAACAACGTATTGCAGACAATCCTGAAGATATTGATAAATATAGCTTGTTAGCCAATAGTTACGCAGCTTTAGGGCGATATACTGAAATGGCAGGGGTGTATATTGATTTAGCCAAACAAGTAGGTGAGAATCATAAGGATTATGCGGCGATAAAAGGTTGGTATGCACAGGCTTTATTTCAATCGGTGGAGGAGACCTTTACCCCAGCCGTTGAAGCGGCGATGGCTGAAGCACTTGCACTGGATAAAGATGAAAGTACGGTGTTAATTTTAAGTGGTCTACAAGCCTATACACAGGATAATTATTCAGTAGCGATTCAATTTTGGCAGCAGGCAAAAGTAAAAGCCTTACCCGAGCAGGTGAATCGTTTTATTAATCCGGCGATTAATGAAGCCAGTAAAAAATTAGGCTTACCCATAGAGAAAGTGGCTATCAGTCAGGCGAAAATTATTATTAATCTTTCGTTAGCGGCTGAATTTAAAGCGTCAGTTAAAGATAATGATGTTATTTTTGTTTTTGCTCGTGGCGTGGGTGGACGTATGCCATTAGCCGCAGAGCGTTTACAGGTAAAGGACTTGCCTAAGCAAATTATACTGGATGACACTAAAGCAGCTATGCCAACTGCGGTTTTATCTTCAGTTGAAAAAGTCGATATTGTGGCGCGGATTTCAAAATCAGGTACGCCTAGAGCACAAAAGGGTGATTTATTTATTGAACAATTGGCGGTTGAGGTTAATAAAGGCCGTGAATTAAATTTAGTGATTAATCAGCGACAACCGTAATAAGTCCATGGTCGCTAATACTTGAGTTAGCGGCTTTAGATTTAACTTGCTACAATTCTTATAAACAATAATGATGATGTTAAATTTATGCGGTATTAACTAATTTAGCGTTATCATTTATTTATGCATTATTTGTAGGTTAGTTGGGTTATGAAACATAAAATTGATAGAACTCGTCGCTCATATAATCGCTGGGTAGCCGATGAGACCGTTGAAGATTATGCTTTACGCTATTCGCCCTCTAGCTTTAGGAAGTGGTCACCTTTTCAATTAGCCAATACAGCCCTCGGCGGGATTTCATTTCTTGCCCTTGAAGCAATTGGAGCTGTTTTATTATTAAGTTATGGCTTCAGCAATGCCTTTTGGGCAATTATTCTCGCTTCCGTTTTAATTTTTATTGCTGCGTTCCCTATTTCATATTATGCCGCTCGTTATAATATTGATATTGACTTACTAACGCGAAGTGCTGGTTTCGGGTATGTGGGCTCAACGATTACCTCGCTCATTTACGCGTCTTTTTGTTTTATATTCTTTGCATTAGAAGCCGCTATTATGGCTCAGGCTCTCGAATTGTATTTTGGGCTACCCTTACAATGGGGGTATTTATTGTGTTCAATTATCATTATTCCCATTGTCTTTTATGGGGTGACGGCTATCAATCGCTTACATAATTGGACGCAGCCTTTTTGGCTGGTGTTAATGTTATTGCCACTGTATTTTGTCTTGCTTGAAAAACCCGAAATAATAGAACTTCTTCCTGCCTACCAAGGCACTGAAAACCAGAGTAATGATTTTGATTTTTATTATTTTGGTATAGCGGTGGGGATTTCATTATCTTTGATTGCTCAAATAGGCGAGCAAGTTGATTATTTGCGTTTCATGCCTGATAAGACCAAAAATAATCGCTTAGCTTGGTGGTCTTCTGTCTTAGCAGCAGGGCCAGGCTGGATTATTTTAGGCTGTTTTAAGCAATTTATTGGTGTTTTTTTAGCGTTATTAGTGGTGTTGACGGGCTTAGGTTTTGAACATGCCAAAGAGCCGGTGCATATGTATTTAGCCGCTTATCAATATGTTTTTGATCAACCTCAATTAGCCTTATTTGTCACCACTATCTTTGTCATCATTTCACAAGTTAAAATCAATGTAACGAATGCTTATGCAGGCTCTTTAGCGTGGTCTAATTTCTTTTCCCGAGCCACTTATAATCATCCGGGGCGAGTCGTCTGGTTGGTGTTTAATATTGTAATTGCTTTATTATTGATGGAAATGGGCGTTTTTGCAGGCTTAAATAAAGTATTGGGTTTATATTCAAATGTAGCGATTGCTTGGATTTTTACCGTCTTTGCAGATTTAGCTATTAATAAACCCTTAAAATTAAGCCCCAGTATTGTGGAATTTAAACGGGCACATTTATACGATTTCAATCCGGTTGGTTTTGTGAGTATGATTGTTGCGTCTATTGTGTCGATTTTAGCGTTTACAGGTTTATTTGGCAGTTATCCTAAAGCGTATTCATGGTTGATTGCCATTGTTATTAGTTTGATTTTATCGCCTTTAATCGCATTTATCACCAAAGGCAAATATTATATTGCCCGAGAGAATACGCATTTTTCGCAAACCGATGATTTAATTAACTGTGGTATTTGTGAGCATGACTATGTTGAGAATGATATGGCACATTGTCCTTTTCATGAGGTAGCAATCTGTTCTTTATGTTGCACCTTAGAAACCAATTGTCGTGATAGTTGTAAGCCTAAAGTTGATAACGGTTTACAACAAATAGGCACCGCTTTGATTCGGGCTTTATTTAAGCAAACTATATCGTCTAAAACGGCTCAACGACTGTATTATTTTATTTTGCTTTCAAGTTCAGCTGTCATTATTCTTGGTTTTACGTTTTGGCTAGTTTTTGCTGAAATTCGTGCTGCCATGAATGAAAATATGTACTTGGCGATTTATGTTTTATTTACGATTATCACGGTTTTTATTTTTATTGTTTCATGGTGGATTATTTTATCGGTTGAAAGTCGATTATTAGCAGAAAATGAATTGCTTACACAGCAAGAAGAATTGGAAGGTAAAGTGATAGAACGCACTGCTGAACTGCAACAAGCACTTGAAGTAACGTTGGTGAGTGAGCAATATCATAAATCATTATTTGATGGACTTGATATTGGTTTATCTATTAATAGCATGGATGGGGTATTTAGCTATTTAAATCCAGCTCTTGCAAAGATAGTGGGTTATAGTGTTGATGAAGTTAAAGCACTTTCATATTGGGAATTAACACCTGAAATATATGCTGCTGATGAGCAGCTTCAATTACAAGCACTTAAAGATACGGGGCATTATGGTCCTTATGAAAAAGAGTATATTCATCAAGATGGTTCGCGTATTCCTATTCGTTTACAAGGGCGTTTGATAGAGAAAGAAGGATTCTCTTATATTTGGTCAAGTATTGAAGATATTACCGATAGTAATCAGCAAAAACTAAACCTTAAACAGGCTAAAGACGAGGCGGAAAAAGCTAATATTGCGAAATCTAAATTTTTATCTTCCATGAGTCACGAGTTAAGAACGCCTTTAAATGCTATTTTAGGCTTTAGTCAATTATTAGAAAGTGATGTTGATAATCCATTGACAGAAGAGCAAAGAGAAAGCATTGATTATATTATGTTAAGTGGCAAGCATTTACTAACATTGATTAATGGGGTGTTAGAGCTGGCATCTATTGAAGCGGGAAAAATAGAATTATCTATTGAAGCTATTGTTTTAGATGGAATAATAACCGAAGTGTTATCATTATTATCACCGGCAGCCAATAAAGAAAATATTACGTTTAAACATTTTCCTAATAAGGGAATTATGATTGACGCGGATCAAACCAAGTTAAAGCAGGTGATTATTAACCTTGTGAGTAATGCCATAAAATATAATCAACAACATGGCAAGGTTATCATTAACTGTGAAGAGAAAAATGGAATGGTAAGAGTCAATGTGATTGATACCGGTATCGGTATTACAGAGAAAAATAAACAGAAAGTATTTAAGGCTTTTAATCGTTTAGGTCAGGAAAATTCAGCGATTGAAGGCACGGGTATTGGTCTTGTTGTCACTAAAGAATTGGTGGAAATGATGTCAGGCACGATGGGTTTTGAGAGTATTGAACATCAAGGCAGTACTTTTTGGTTTGAATTGCCTTTATCTAAAGCATAAAGCACGTTTATCAATTATTTAAAATCCTTATTTTCAGTTGAGGTTTTTAAGCGTTTCATTGATTGCACCTGTTATAATTTGTCATTTAATTTCAGTCTCACATTTTTATGACCACAGCTAATAAAGATAAATTATCCAGCGCCCGTTTTGCTCAACAAACCGATGCCTTTGTCGAAGTCTTTACCGCATCAGTTGATTTTGACCAACGTATGGCATTGCAAGATATTCAAGGTTCAATTGCCCATGCAACGATGTTATGTAAAATTGGCATTTTAACGGAGCTTGAGCGGGATAGTATCTTTACTGGTTTGGAAACCATTAAAACTGAAATCGAAAACGGTGAATTTCAATGGTCGGTGCAGCAAGAAGATGTGCATATGAATATTGAAGCCCGTTTAACCGCATTAATTGGGGTGGCGGGTAAAAAATTACACACCGGACGTTCACGGAATGACCAAGTAGCCACGGATATTCGTTTATATTTGCGTGCTGAAATTCAGACCATTATTAGTTGGTTAAACCAATTACAAGCCGCATTGTTAAATCTAGCCGAATCAGAAGCCGATACCATTATGCCAGGTTTTACCCATTTACAAGTGGCTCAACCGGTGACTTTTGGGCATCATTTAATGGCATGGTTTGAAATGTTAGTGCGTGATAAAGAGCGTTTAGAAGATTGTGTGAAGCGTATCAATGTTATGCCGTTAGGTGCTGCGGCTTTGGCTGGCACCAGTTATCCCATTGACCGTCATCTTACCGCTGAATTATTAGGTTTTACACGTCCGAGTAATAATTCCTTAGATTCAGTCAGTGATCGTGATTTTGCGATTGAATTTACAGCGACTGCCAGCATTATTATGATGCATTTATCACGTTTTTCTGAAGAATTAGTATTATGGGCGAGTGCTCAGTTTGCGTTTATTGAATTACCCGATGCGTTCTGTACCGGCTCATCGATTATGCCACAGAAAAAAAATCCTGATGTGCCTGAATTAGTCCGTGGTAAATCAGGGCGTGTCACAGGGCATTTAGTGTCATTACTGATGTTAATGAAAAGTCAGCCATTAGCTTATAATAAAGATAATCAAGAAGATAAAGAACCGTTATTTGATACCGCGGATACTTTAAAAGATTGTTTGCGTGCGTTTGCTGAAATGGTGCCACATATTGAAGCCAAGCGAGAAAATATGTATAAAGCCGCCAAACAAGGCTTTGCAACCGCCACAGATTTAGCGGATTATTTAGTGCGTAAAGGCATGGCATTTCGTGATGCCCATGAAGTAGTCGGTTTGGCGGTGCGTTTGGGCTTGGAAAGTAAACGTGATTTGTCGGAATTATCGTTGGCTGAATTACAGGGGTTTTCGGAAATGATTACGGATGATGTGTTTGATATTTTATCCTTGGAAGGCTCAGTCAATGCACGCCAACATATTGGTGGCACAGCTCCCGATACAGTGCGTTTGGCCATTAAAAAAGCTCGCCAGCAATAAGTGAGAGATTGAAAGGTTGATATAGATGCTGCTGAATATAAGGATATGACATGCAACCGATAAAGAGGATATTCGTTAAAAGGCTATTTTGCTTATTGCTCATAAGCGGGTGTTTGTTTCCGTTTGTGGGTAATGCATTGGAAAATGAGCGGGTAATGACCTTGAAAACGGCGTATTTATTTCGCTTCTCTTTGTTTGTTGAATGGCAGCAACCAATAACAGAACACTTTGTTATGTGTGTGGCTGACGATAAAGACAGAGCTGATTTTATCCAAAAAAATTTAGCGGGACAGTATTTAAAAAATCAGCTGATTAAGGTGGTGTTAGTTTCAAAAGACGATGATTTAAAAGCGTGCCGATTACTTTATTTACCCAGAAATATTAATAATGTGCAGGATTTTTTAATTAAAACGGAGTTTCTGGATATTCTAACCTTTGGTGAATCTGTTAGTTTTTATCAGCAGCATGGCATGATTTATTTATATGAACAAGATCATAAAATTAAATTTTTTATTAATAGGCAGACAGTCAAAAAATCGGGTTTAGATATTCGAGCTCAATTAATGACCTTATCTCAGGAGCCATCTAATGCAGATTAATACAGGCTCTATTAAGCGTAATATTTTTTCAATCGTTTTAATTACCAGTAGTTTAATATTACTGTTTTCCAGTCTCTTATTTTCAACCTATCAATATCAGTCATTTAAACAGGAACTTTATCAAGATTTAGATATACAAAGCCAAATACTCGGTGCAAATAGTCAGGCGGTATTATTGTTTGATGATAAGGTAGAAGCACAGCGGGTATTGAATAGCTTGCAATATGATCAGACTATTGAGCAAGCAATGATTATCAGTTTTGATAAACAGCCGCATATTTTAGCTCAGTATCAAAAGTTTGAGAGTGATTTAGAGCCTGTTATTGTCAATTTTGAAGAATTACAGCAAAAGGGAGAAAATGCTTGGGAAGCGGCATCTTTTATCGCTCAAGCAGTGCCTATTATTGCGAATAATAAAAAAATCGGGAGTGTGGTGTTATTTGCGGGCTTTACTGAATTTTATCAACAATTAAAATTTGCAGCTTTAATTATTGTTGCGGTGTTTATTATTTGTTTTTTGATTGCATTATGGTTTTCATTTATTTTTAGTGAACGCTTAAGTCGGCCGATTTTGCAGTTAATGCAATTTATGCGACAGGTATCCGATGAAGAAGCTTATGATTCTTTTTATACAACGCAGAGTTTTGATGAGATTAATCATTTATCGGCGACGTTAAATCATTTGCTAGCCAATATGAATATTGCTAACCGTGAGCGTGATGCCGCACAACAATCATTAATGTTACACAATAGTCATTTAACCGATGAAGTGTTTACGCGTACCAAGGAATTAGAGTTAGCGACCAAAAAAGCCGAGTCAGCGTCTGAGGCAAAGTCAGTCTTTTTAGCGAATATGAGCCATGAAGTACGCACACCGATGAATGCTATTTTAGGTTTTTCAAAGGTATTGCAAAATGATGTGGATTCAGCGCAGCAAAAGAAACAATTATCATATGTCATTGATTCAGCGAATTTATTAATGGAAATGATGAATGATATGCTGGATTTTTCTCGTATAGAAGCGAATAAAATTACTCTGCAAAATGAGCCTTTTATTTTAGCCATAGAATTAACTAAAATTTATCAGATTATTATTGCCAAGGCAGATAATAAGGATTTACGCATACTATTTGAATTAGACCCTGAAATTAATGAATTATTAACGGGCGATAGTTTACGGCTTAAACAAGTATTATTAAATTTATTAATTAATGCGGTTAAGTTCACTGAGAAGGGTTCAGTCCGCTTGGTGATTAAATTATTAGCCTCTATAGAGGGTGAATGCAAAATAGAATTTAGTGTTTATGATACCGGCATGGGCATTAGTCTGGATAAACAAGTGAATTTGTTTGACCCGTTTAGTCAGGTTGATACCTCTATTACCCGTGAATTTGGTGGAGCAGGCTTAGGCTTAAGTATTTGTGATAAATTAATTCATACCATGGGCGGAGAATTAACGGTAGTTAGTTTTTTAAATCGGGGGAGTCATTTTAAATTTACGTTAAATTTCCAGTCTATTGAGTCGCATCAGGATGTTAGTGCTAATTTAGACTTAATAGCAGAGCATCATGAATCTGTGCTGATTTTAGAGCCTTTCGAGGCTTACGCCGATTATTTAAAGCAATTAGTGATGGCGTTTGAAGTGAAAGCCGAGGTGTGTCATTCGGTGGCAGATTTAATCGAACAGTATTTAATGACTGAGCCTTTTGCGGGTTATACGACGTTAATTATTAGTGATGAATCCTTATATACCGCGTGTGTTGAGGCAGGGTTATTGGATTTTATTGAACATTATGCAATAAAATTGATTATATTGAAATGTGATGCTTATCGACCGGCCTCTAAACAGCAAAATTATGATGCGTTGGTGATTAATCAGCCAATATTAAGTCAGGAAAATCTGCAGGCAATTTTTCAATCTGAGCAACAACAAGCACAGCATGCAGCTTTATTAAATCCAACTAAAAAAATCACGTCTATTTTAAATAAGCAGCAAACTATTTTATTAGTTGATGATGTAAAAATTAATCGTGAGTTAATTTTATCTATTTTAGAAGGGCGTATTGATATTATTTTAGAAGCGGCTAATGGTCAGTTGGCGGTTGATATTGTGAGACAGCAGCCGGTTGATTTGGTATTAATGGACGTTCAAATGCCGGTTATGGATGGTTTACAAGCCACTAAAATTATTCGGCTGGAATTGGAAAACCAAGTCCCTATTATTGGTATGACTGCCTTTGCAACGGAAGAAGATAAACAACGCTGTTTATTATTAGGTATGAATGATGTGTTGATTAAGCCTATCAATTTAAATACCTTAGAATTATTATTGGCTCAGTATTTAAAGGCATCCAAAATTGATGAAACTGAAAAAGAGATTGTTATATTGGCTGATAATATAGACTTTCCTGATTTAAAAGGTGTCGATATTCAGGTGGGTTTGCAGCGTTTAGGCAATAATAAAACGCGTTATTACGGTTTGTTAAAAGTATTTTACAAGCAGTATTATTTATCAGGACAAGAGTTATTACGCTATTTTTTAGATAAAGAATGGTTAAAAATTCAGGCTTTAGTGCATGAAATAAAAGGGGTTGCAGCAAATCTTGCCATAACCGATTTATCAAATAGTTGTGTGACGATATTAAATGATTTAGAGCATAAACCGTTAAGTTATGATTCATTAACACATTGTTTGGTAAATTTAGAAGAGGTGATGTTTTCATTAAAGTATTTACCGGTAGAGCTTGAGCCGTCTAATGTAAACCCTAAAAACAGCGTTGATAACGCTCAGTTGCGAGATAGTTTACAACAATTGCTTGCGGAAACATTAAAACAAAATTTTCAATGTATTCAAATGCTTGAAGATTTGAATATAGGCAGCGACAGTCTTTATTTTGAACGACAGCAGGCGTTAAAAACGGCATTAGAACAATTTGATTTTAAACAAGCTCATCAGTGTGTTTGTTTATGGTTAGACGAAATAAATAAATTTAAAGAGTAATAATAATGTTAGAAAATAAAGCTCAAATTTTTATTGTTGATGATAGCCCTATTAATATCAATTTTTTAGGCAGTGCATTAGAAGATGATTATGATATTCGTGCGTCAACATCTGGCAAGGATGCGTTATTATTTTTAGAAGAGAATACCCCTGATTTAATTTTATTAGATGTGATGATGCCGAATATGGATGGTTATCAGCTAATTAAAAAGATAAAAAATAATAATAAATATATCAATATACCGGTTATTTTTGTGACCTCTTTAGATGATAGTTCATCTGAATTAAAAGGTTTTAAGTTGGGGGCAGTTGATTATATTACTAAACCGATTTCACCTGAATTAGTGAAAATACGGATTAAAAATCATTTATTATTAAAACAGCAACATCAGCAGATTTTTAAGCAACATACCTTATTTGAATCGGTCTTTGAAGCGATTTCTGATGGGGTGATTGTGTATGATGAAGAGAATCGAGTCACCGCAATCAATTCAAATATGACGAATTTATGGGGTAATATTATTGATACTGATGGGGTTGTCGGTAAATTAATACAAGATGTTTTTACTGACGATTTATTGCCTGTTATTGATCATGATAAAGAAGATATTAGGGCGTTATCACGTTATATTATGGAGCCATTAACTGTGTCTACTGTCGATGGGATTATCGCCTTGGATGATGAGAAATACTATCATTATTTTGGAGCACCGTTAGAGCGTGAAGATGTTACTCAAGGTGGGGTGTTATGTTTTAAGGATTTGAGTAAAGAAATTAATTTACAGAAATCCTTAGAGGACATGGCGATTAGAGATGAATTGACATCGTTGTATAATCGTCGCTATTTCAATACTATTGCAGAGCGTGAAATGTTTAATAGCAAGCGTTATGGCACCATGCTCGGCGTATTGATGGTTGATATTGATTACTTTAAGAAAGTGAATGATACATGGGGACACAGTATCGGTGATGCGGTATTAGTTGCTGTGGCAAAAACCATGAATGAACAAATACGTAATGTTGATTTTTGTTTTCGTTATGGCGGTGAAGAATTTATTATTTTATTACCCAATATAACGGAATCCGGATTGATTGATGCGGGTAAACGCATTATGCGGAATATTAAGATGTTAAAAATAGAAAAAGATATTCAGGTGACGGTCAGTATTGGCGGTTCTTCTACTGAGTCTTTATCTAGCAACGATAGAGATACCATGGATAACGTGGTTAATTTAGCCGATGATGCCTTATATTCAGCAAAAGGTAATGGTCGAGATAGAATGTATTTAGCGGGTAATAATCAGGCGATTATCAATAATTAGGAGCAAGTGAGTCAATAGCTTGCTCTGATTTATTTGGGGCGTAGACTTTAGTCTACTTTTTAAAATAGTAAGCTAAAGCCTGCGCCCCGAGAGCCTATGTATTTCTAAGTGGGCTGGGTATATGTTAAATATTCGCGAGATTACCTTTATCTTCTAGCCATACTTTACGATCTTGAGCCCGTTTTTTAGCGAGTAATAAATCCATTTTTTCCTCGGTTTTATCATCTTCTGCGATGGTTAATTGCACTAAACGGCGTGTATCAGGCTCCATAGTGGTGATGCGTAATTGACTGGGATTCATTTCGCCCAAACCTTTAAAGCGTTGAATATTGACCTTACCTTTTAGTTTGTCGGCAGTAATACGCTCTAAAATAGTTTGCCGCTCGTGTTCATCTAAGGCATAAAAAATATGTTTACCGACATCGACACGATACAGCGGTGGCATAGCAACAAACACATGACCGGCTTTAACTAAGGCATGAAAATGTTTAAAAAATAACGCACAGATTAAGGTGGCAATATGTAAGCCGTCAGAATCGGCATCCGCAAGAATACAGATTTTACCGTAGCGTAAGCCTGTTAAATCATCGCTATCAGGTTCAATGCCGAGTGCAACCGCAATATCATGCACTTCCTGTGATGCCATGATTTGACTTGAATCGACTTCCCAAGTATTTAAGATTTTCCCCCGTAATGGCATAATCGCTTGAAATTCACGGTCACGGGCTTGTTTTGCAGAACCACCCGCTGAATCACCTTCCACTAAAAATAATTCACTTTGTGAAATATCTTGGCTGGCACAATCCGCTAATTTTCCAGGTAATTGTGGGCCTGCCGATATTTTTTTACGCACGGCTTTTTTATTGGCTTTTAAGCGTTTTTGAGCGCTTAAGATAATCAGTTCGGCAATTTTTTCACCCGCATCAGGGTGCTGATTGAGCCATAAGCTAAAACTATCTTTAGCGATGCCGGAAACAAACGGTGCACATTCCCGCGAACTTAAGCGTTCTTTGGTTTGTCCGGAGAATTGTGGGTCTTCATGTTTAATGGATAGCACGTAATGACAAAGTTCCCAAACATCTTCAGGGGTTATTTTAACGCCACGAGGTAGTAAATTACGAATATCACAAAATTCACGCATGGCCTCGGTTAAACCCGAACGTAAACCATTTACATGCGTCCCGCCTTGAGCGGTTGGCACTAGATTGACATAACTTTCAGTGACATTTTCAGCTAAGTTTTCGCTCGTCCAAATAATCGCCCATTCTGCACCGGCTTGCTTATTTTGCATTTTGCCCATAAAAGGCTCGGCGGGATAAAAATCAATGGCTCCAATACGGTCTAACAGATATTCTTCTAAGCCATTTTCATAATGCCACTGCCAAGATTCGGAGCTTTGTTCGACGGTTAAGCTGATTTTTAAATTAGGACACAGCACCGCTTTGGCGCGGAGGACATGTTTAAGTTTTAAAATAGAGACAGTTGCTGAATCAAAATAATGCGGGTCAGGTAAAAAATGCACCATGGTGCCGGTATTTTTTTTAGTGACTTTGCCGATTTCTTTAAGTTCAGTTTTTTTATGCCCATCTGCAAATTGCATATGGTAAATATGACCGTTACGCTTTATTTCAATATCAAGTTGCTTGGATAGGGCATTCACCACCGATACCCCTACACCGTGGAGGCCGCCTGAAAATTGGTAATTTTTATTAGAAAATTTTCCGCCGGCATGCAGTTGCGTCAAAATAAGCTCGACACCGGGCATGTTTTGTTCAGGGTGCATATCAATGGGCATACCGCGTCCATCATCCTGAACTTTAATACTGCCATCGGTTAATAAGGTAACATCTATACGGGTTGCATGACCTGCAACCGCTTCATCGACGCTATTATCAACCACCTCTTGGACCAAATGATTAGGGCGACTGGTTTCAGTATACATACCAGGACGTTTACGCACAGGGTCTAGCCCTGTTAAAACCTCAATGGCGGCAGCATTATAAGATTCACTCATGTTCAGTTAATTACTCGTTAGGATTTTCATATATAATGTTCAAATTAAATACATCGTATCATTAAATTATTTTTACTGACATGGCAAGAAAGAAAACTAGCTCATTATTTGAAGATTCTATGCAAGAACTGACTGAGATTGTGGAGCAATTAGAGCAGGGGGATATTTCTTTGGATGCCTCGTTAAAGTCATTTGAGCAAGGTGTAAAATTAACCCGTATGTGCCAACAGGCTTTACAAGAGGCTGAACAAAAGGTGCATATTTTATTAGAAAAAGACGGACAACAAATTTTGGAGCCTTTTGCCGATGAGTAATGCCTTAAAAGATTATTTAATAATTAGTCAACAACGTGTTGAAAAAGCACTTGATACCCGATTACCTGCCAATACCACTTTACCTAAGCGTTTACATGATGCGATGCGTTATAGCACCTTAGATGGGGGTAAGCGGATGCGGCCGATGCTAACCTATAGCGTGGGTAAGGCATTGGGCTTAGAGCCTGAACTATTAGATGGGGCGGCGTGTGCAGTTGAAATGATTCATGTGTATTCCTTAATTCATGATGATTTACCGGCGATGGACGATGATGATTTGCGTCGCGGCAAAGCCACTTCGCATATTCAATATGATGAAGCTACTGCCATTTTAACCGGTGATGCGTTGCAGGCTTTAGCCTTTCAATTATTGGCAAATGATAAAACCATGCAAGCCAGTGCAGAGACACGCATCAAGATGATTACCGCTTTAGCAAAAGCCAGTGGTTCACAAGGTATGGTGGGTGGACAGGCGATTGATTTAGAATCGGTGGGTAAAACACTCAGTTTGCCCGAATTAGAAAATATGCATATTCATAAAACAGGGGCGTTAATTCGAGTCGCAGTACAATTAGCGACCTTATCTAAACCGGATTTAGATCCTAATGTTGCGGCTAAATTAGATCATTATGCAAAATGTATTGGCCTGTCTTTTCAGGTAAAAGATGATATTTTAGATGAAGAAAGTGATACCGCGACCTTAGGTAAAACGCAGGGCAAAGATCAGCATAATGATAAACCCACTTATCCGGCATTATTGGGATTAGCGGGGGCAAAGCAAAAAGCGCAAGATTTACATGAACAAGCGGTCGCGAGTTTAGCTGACTTTGGTGAAGAAGCGGATATATTAAGAGCCTTGTCACTGTATATTATTCAGCGTAGTCATTAATTTTTCATCAATAGACTTAATATTTATGATATTATTACAAAAATAACTTAAAAGTTGTAGAGGATTTTGACGGAATGGCAATAGAATATAATTTAAATGAAAATGGCGAATTGGCTATTAAAATTTCAGGCCGCTTTGACCATAGTGTTCATGAGCCAATGCGTAAAGCAACCTTGGAAGCTGAACAGGCTAAAACAGTTTTATTAGATTTAAGTCGTTCAACAGGAATTGATAGTTCAGCGCTGGGTATGATCTTGATTTTGCATGAAAGACTAGGCAATAATACTGAAGCCTTAAAAGTAAAAGGAACGATTGATAAAGTAAAAGAAGTTTTTAAGCTTTCAGGTGTTGACCGTTTTGTAACCTTTATATAAAACTTTTAAAACGTTGACGACATAAAAAAAGCCCGTTATTAGCGGGCTTTTTTATGTCAATCATTTACTGCGTAACGCTAAAATTAGTTTTTAGCTTGGTCAACAATTTGATTGGCTGCAATCCAAGGCATCATGGCACGTAATTTAGCACCGGTGACTTCGATAGGATGTTCAGCATTCAGACGACGTTTAGCGGTCATTTCTGGATAGTTGGTTGCACCTTCCAAGATAAAACGTTTTGCATATTCGCCATTTTGAATGTTAGCCAGTGCTTCACGCATTGCTTGACGACTTTCATCATTGATAACTTTGTTACCGGTGACATATTCGCCATATTCTGCATTATTCGAAATTGAATAATTCATGTTGGCAATACCGCCTTCAAACATTAAATCAACAATCAGTTTTAATTCGTGCATACATTCGAAATATGCCATTTCAGGTTCATAACCGGCTTCAACCAATGTTTCAAAGCCCATTTTAACTAATTCAACTGCACCGCCACATAAAACAGCTTGCTCACCGAATAAATCAGTTTCTGTTTCTTCGCGGAAAGTGGTTTCAATAATACCTGAACGTCCACCACCAATCGCTGACGCGTAAGAGAGGCAAATTTCTTTTGCTGTGCCTGACGCATCTTGATGAATGGCGATTAAATCAGGAATACCCCCGCCGCGTGTAAATTCAGAACGTACTGTATGACCCGGTGCTTTAGGGGCAATCATAATCACATCTAAATCAGCACGTGGTGTCACTTGGTTATATAAAATCGCAAACCCATGTGCGAATGCTAAAGCGGCACCTTGCTTGATATTAGGCTCAATTTCTTCTTTATAAAGCTGAGATTGAAATTCATCAGGCGTTAAAATCATAACCACATCAGCACTGGCGACTGCAGCAGCAACATTGGTTACTTTTAAACCATGTGCTTCAGCTTTAGCCACTGAGCTTGAGTTGTCACGTAAACCGACAACGACATCAACTCCAGAATCTTGTAAATTATTCGCGTGAGCATGACCTTGTGAACCGTAACCAATGATAGCTACTTTTTTACCTTTAATAATATTAAGGTCGGCGTCTTTATCGTAATAAACTTGCATGTATTTTCCTAAGGGTTAGTGAATTATTATTCAGTCTGTTTTAAAGCCCTCTCTTTGGCGAGAGAGCAGGGTGAGGGGAAATTATAAATGTAAACCGTGTTCGCCACGCGACATACTAGTCGGGCCTGAACGGACGGTTTCAATAATATTTTCGTCGTTAAGTGATTCGACAAAGGCATCTAATTTTTCAGAGGAGCCGGTCATTTCAATCATATAACTGTTGTTGGTCACATCGATGATTTTACCGCGAAAAATATCCGCAAGGCGTTTAATTTCTTCGCGGTTATTAAGCGTCGTTTTCACTTTGACCAGCATAAGTTCACGTTCAACATGTGAAATATCGGCTAAATCAATGAGTTTTACCACATCAATGAGTTTATTAAGCTGTTTAGTAATTTGCTCAATAATTTCTTCGTTGCCGCGTGTGACTAAGGTCATACGCGATAAACTGGTATCTTCAGTGGGGGCAACCGTCAGTGATTCAATATTATAGCCACGAGCTGAAAATAAGCCTGCTACGCGTGATAAAGCACCCGCTTCATTTTCCATTAGAATAGAAATAATATGTCTCATTATGCTAACTCTCTATCAATCGGTGTGCCGGGTGCAACCCGTAATGTCATTTCCTGATGCCCTTTGCCGGTTTCAATCATCGGATAAACATTTTCAGTTCTATCGGTAATAATATCTAAGAAAACCGTGCGATCTTTCATTGCAAAGGCTTTTTCTAAGGCAGGCATGACATCTTCGGGACGTTCGACACGAATACCGACGTGACCATAAGATTCTGCTAATTTAACAAAATCAGGCAAAGTATCCATATAGGACTGTGAATAACGGCTTTCATAATTAAATTCTTGCCACTGACGTACCATACCCATGTAACCATTATTTAAATTAATAATTTTAATCGGGGTATTGTATTGTAAGGCGGTGGCTAATTCTTGAATACACATTTGGATACTCGCTTCGCCAGTAATACAAGCGACATCCGCATCAGGAAACGCCAGTTTTACGCCAATCGCAGCAGGTAGACCAAAGCCCATAGTGCCTAAGCCGCCTGAATTAATCCAGCGGCGCGGTTTATCGAAATGATAAAACTGTGAGGCATACATTTGGTGCTGACCCACATCTGAAGTGATGTAAGCATCACCCTTTGTAATTTCGTAAAGCTGTTCAACCACCCGTTGCGGTTTAATTTCTGTACTAGAACGGTCAAATTCTAAGCATTTACTGGTACGCCATTGATTAATTTGTGCCCACCAGCGTGCTAAAGGTTCTGTATCAGGTTTATGCTGCTGTTTAATCAGCGCTAGCATTTGTAGCAATACCGGCTTCACATCGCCAACAATTGGGATATCGACTTTGACGGTTTTAGAAATGGAGGCTGGATCAATATCAATATGGATAATTTGTGCATTAGGGCAAAATTCAGCCAATTTTCCGGTCACACGATCATCAAATCGCACTCCAATCGCTAAAATAACATCGCTTTGATGCATACTTAAATTAGCTTCATAGGTGCCGTGCATACCTAACATACCGACAAATTGCTTATCCGTTGCAGGGTAAGCGCCTAAGCCCATTAAAGTATTCGTAATCGGGAAATTTAGATAGCGAGTAAGTTCGGTTAATTCTTTACTCGCTTCACCGATAACAACGCCACCTCCTGAATAAATGACAGGACGTTTAGCGGTTAATAATAGCTCAACTGCCTTTTTAATTTGCCCTGTATGACCTTGCACAGAAGGATTATACGAACGCATGCTAATGCTATCAGGATAATGATAAGGGATTTTAATATTAGGATCGGTAATATCTTTGGGAATATCAACGACTACCGGACCCGGTCGCCCTGTAGTGGCAACATAAAACGCCTTTTTCATGGTTTCAGCAATATCACTGATATCTTTGACTAAAAAATTATGTTTGACGCAAGGACGGGTAATACCAATCATATCGACTTCTTGAAACGCATCACTACCGATAACCGCAGTAGGGACTTGCCCTGAAATCACCACCATAGGAATAGAATCCATATAGGCTGTCGCAATGCCGGTAACAGCATTGGTTGCACCCGGCCCTGACGTGACTAATACTACGCCTGCTTTACCGGTTGCTCGTGCATAAGCATCTGCGGCATGAGTCGCAGCTTGTTCATGTCTGACTAAAATATGTTTGACATCGTCTTGGTGAAAAATTGCATCATATAAATGCAACACTGCACCGCCCGGATAGCCGAAAAGATATTCCACTCCTTCATCTTTTAGGCACTGAATAACAATTTCTCCGCCACTAAGTTCCACTTGATATTATCCTCATTAAAACATTCATTAAATTAGGCTTTTTGCGACTAATTAATAAAAAATCTATCCAAAATAACGGAAAATAATGTGTTCGTCAAGATTTAGATGTGATGCTTACCTGTCTAAAATAAAATTAGAGCTTTATTTTAAGAGGAAGTTATATTAGTTTATAATAATGAATGTACCTATTAATATTCTTAGTTTTTAGGATTTAATAGCAAGAAATTATTTTTGTGCAGTGTCCATTAAATTATAGGTTATATGACCTATTTTAATATTTTGCATAATTTATTTGCTAAGGTAATGTAGCTATTTTTTGTTTTAAATCAAGGGTTTGATTTTTAGGCGTGATTTTTGCTTATACTTTAGTTAAGATATTGTATTTTTAATTATTTAGGAGATTTTATATATGAAACAAATGTACACATTAAAAGCAGGTTTAATTACGTCTTCATTATTACTTAGCGCGACGGCTTATGCTGCTCCATGGGTTAATGATGATAATGTTTTAGAAGCAGGAACAACGATTCAGGCGATTAGTGCAAACTCGAATAAAAATAGTTATACCAGCAATTCTGCATTAACGAATCGGGCCTGGGGTATGACTGGAGCATGGCTTAATTTTGAAGTACAGCAGGCGACAGATGTGATGGTATCAGCTTCTTCAGCAATGACTAATGCACCGGGTTTTACTATTTATAGAGCGGATGGTGTTTTTATTGCAAGTCCAGGAGCACAGGGAAAAAATGATAAGGATGGCACTGAAGGTGCTATTCATGCCTTTAATCAGGTTGGACAACCTGGAAAACCAGGACTTGTTTGGGCAACTGATAATGATGTTGTTGATTCATTAGAAGGTAATACGGTAGAAAATGGTCTTGTTCAAACTTTGGGTTATGTAAACGGTTCAAGCACAGACTTTACTAATCTTTGGGAGGATAACGTATTATCTGGCGCGCATGATGTGAGTATTGATAATAAATATGAAAGTGGTGTATACGGTAGTGTACAACATCATTCAGGGCCAAATGGACATACTAACTATTCAAATTTAACCTTAGTTAATTTACAGCCTGGTCACTATACGCTTTTTGTTGGTGGTACAAACAGTGACGGTGAAGATACACCGATTGATGTTAAGGTATCGGCATTAGCTGTTTCAGTTGCAGATTGTGTTTTAAATTATCAAGAGCAGCAAGAACCAACGAACTATCCAACTGCAGGTTTAACGTCTCAAACACTTGTTACCTCAACAGAAGCGACTGAAGACACTGAAGCGGTATCTACTACTTACTATTACCGTTATTATGCGGAAACAGGAAGTTACTTAGGTATTGCTAAAGAAGATAATTATTTATATTCATTAAATCAAAATGGTGAATTGAATCAAGTTGGTGACGCAGCAGACTTAGCTGCAGCAGCTGATTGTAAATAAAGTTTAAAGCCATATATCCAAACGGCTTGAAGATGTAAGTTGCGTGATTCCTGATTTTTTGTCGGGAATCTATGTATTGCAACGTATAGATTTCTGCTGGGTATGCAGGAATAATGCATTAATAATAGTAACTTGCTTTCGTTTGGATATAGCTATTAGGATATCGTTTTTATACCGCGATGTAAAAATGATAATGTGTATACTTTAACTGAGTGCTACTGGAGTTGTTAACTGATGTTTAATTATTGACTATTATTGTATATAGCTATCTATATGGATGGCCATATACAAGTTGTCGGCTTTATGGGCTAAAATGTTAAAAAAGGCTTTGGAAAATGAAAACAATACTGAGTCATAAAATAGAGTTAAAGCCAAATAACATACAAGAAACGTTTTTAAAGCAATCGTGTGGTGTGTCTCGATTCGGCTATAACTTAGGCTTAGATGTCTGGAATAAGGAATATGAGGCAGGTAATAACCCCTCTATGTTTTCAGTGAAAAAACGCGTTAATGCCATTAAAAAAGAGCTTGCTCCGTGGTCTTATGATGTTTCTAA
>ENA-ORXI01000650-ORXI01000650.1-sediment-metagenome-genome-assembly--contig:-NODE-650-length-28812-cov-6.929076_pt1 | contig 28812 bp, 32 predicted proteins | sample MGYA00237861_ERZ511468 | MGnify/ENA primary metagenome ERZ511468 (study PRJEB26299, sample SAMN06266213) | sediment metagenome | isolation source: Hudson Canyon methane seep mesocosm | place: USA:Hudson... | reverse complement strand
TTAGTTGGTTTAGCTGTTTTCTTCTTATTCTCATTCTATAACCCTGATAACTTAGTACTAGATAAATACTTCTGGTGGTTTGTTGTACACCTATGGGTAGAAGGTGTTTGGGAATTAATCATGGCATCAATATTAGCTTATGTATTAATCAAAGTGACGGGTGTTGATCGTGAAGTAATTGAAAAGTGGTTGTATATCATTATTGCAATGGCACTAATTTCAGGTTTGGTCGGTACAGGACATCATTTCTTTTGGATAGGTACTCCCGATTATTGGCAATGGCTGGGCTCCATCTTCTCAGCATTAGAACCAATTCCATTCTTTATGATGACATTGTTTGCTTTCAATGTTGTGAACAAACGACGTCGTGACCATCCTAATAAGGCCGCTGTTTTATGGGCGCTTGGTACTGCAGTTATGGCATTCTTAGGTGCTGGCGTATGGGGTTTCTTACATACATTAGCTCCAGTTAACTTCTATACTCATGGAACGCAGATAACTGCCGCTCATGGACATATGGCATTTTATGGTGCTTATGTAATGGTTGTGTTAACAATGATTTCTTACTCTATGCCGTTAATGCGTGGACAGAAAGCAGCTAATGCAAATGCTCAAAAACATGAAATCAGATCGTTCTGGATTATGACTATTTCAATGGTATTTATTACATTACTATTGACTGCTGCCGGCATTATGCAAGTTTACTTGCAACGTTATTCTGCTGATCCACTTCCATTTATGGTTGTTCAAGATAGACTTGCACATTTCTACTGGGCACGTGAAGTTGCTGGCTTGTCATTCCTATATGGTTTATTCCTATACATTTATAGTTTCTTTGCCAAGGGCGAAGAGGTTGCAGATGTAGAATAGGGCGTCACTGAGCATCTTATTTCAGTATCATTTGAATTAAGGTGAACATTTAGCACGTTAAATATACCGCCTTTCGGCGGTATATTTTTTTGGGGGAGAATAAAAATGACTACAGATGAAAATCAGTTAAATCGGGCAGCCACATCGTCACTTTTTTCATTGCTTAACCTAACAGCTTTACCACTGATTGGATTTATTTTGCTTCTCCTTAGTTATAAGAAGACAAGCAAGAACAGTATTGATCGCTATTATGTTGTTTTAGGAATAAAAACTAACCTTGTTGCTGCTGTAGCGTTATTGCTTGTAACTGCTTTAATGATCATTCTAGGTGGGTTTGATTCACCATGGACTTGGGTATATGTCATTTCTTACTTCGTCTTTGTTCATGCACTCTTTATTCTTTTTGCTACATGGACAATGGTGAGATCATGGACAGGGAAAAAATTGACCAAATCATTCTTATCTAAATGACTTGGATCAAGGACGTTGTAACTAAAAGGCGTCAAAATAGAGCTCCATTAGATTAAACAAGATTAACGTGACTACAGAAACTTTCGATACAGAAGTTAAATTGCTACCAGGTGACTTGGCTATTTGGTTTTTCATCTTTATGGAGTTATTAGTCTTCGGTATTTTTTTCATTGCTTATGCAGTCATGAGAGTACAAAACATTGAAATGTTCAACCACTATCAGTTAACACTTAACCGTGAGCTAGGTGCAGCAAACACACTATTACTCATTACCTCTAGTTATTTTGTAGTGCGCGCCGTTCATGCAATTAAATTGAATAAAGTGAAGCAGTGCATATATTGGCTTTATGCTGCATTGGGTGGTGGCTTAGGGTTTCTCGTTCTAAAATCAATAGAGTATGCAGATAAGTTTTCAGAAGGTATTAGCTTAAGTACCAATACCTTTTACATGTTTTATCTATCGCTGACGATGTTTCACTTTTTACATGTCATTCTAGGTATGGTTATTTTATTTGCAGTGGCCATAAAAGCACAGCGAGGAGCATATAGTGCTCACGATCATATTGGTGTAGAAACAGGCGCATCGTATTGGCATATGGTTGATTTGGTTTGGATTGTATTATTCCCTCTTGTGTACATCATGCGATGAAAATACCTTATAACATTCATACAATTTGGCTTTTAATGGTTGTGTTAACACTATCGACCTACGCCCTTGGTAAATTGGGCTATGGCGGTATTGTTGTCGTTTTCTTTTTACTGTTAACAGCAGTATTAAAAGGCGGCCTGATTATTCGAGACTTTATGGAGTTGAAAGAGGTATCCCTATTATGGAGAGTAATTATGTACGGCTGGTTATGGACAGTATGTATTGCCATAGCAATTACTTATATGATTAGTATTTAAAGGACGATTAAGATGACTGTAATAAATAAGATTGTTTTAAATGCGGGGACGATACCCCATGTTGCACTTGATTTTATGAATAGCACTCACTTTGAAGAAATTGAGCTCATTGAAAAATTAGGTGACCTTATTACTGACTATGATGAAGCTGATATACCCTCATTAGAGAAAAAGCAGGCATTGAACTGTATGTTGGATGAATGGTTAGCTCATACGCAAGCACACTTTGCACGCGAGAATGAGTTGATGATTGAAACTCAATTCCCAATGTATTCGGTACATTCAACAGAACATGAAAGGGTGTTAAATGATATGACATCGATCATTCAATCATGGCGAGTGGATGATGAGATTGATATATTAATAGACTACGTATTTACTTCATGGCCTACATGGTTTGATAATCATGTAAACTCGATGGACATGATTACAGCACATTTCGCGGTAATGAATGGCTTTGACCCTCATTCAACACCAGATAAACAGGACTAAAAATGATCGAAAAAACAAATGACATGCCTTATTACCAAGATCAGAAAAATGAGGTTGAACTGTTTGAACATGCATACAACAATCAATTGCCTTTATTGATTAAAGGGCCTACAGGTTGTGGTAAAACGCGTTTTATCGAGCATATGGCAGCTAAATTAGGTCGACCTTTATATACGATTGCATGTCATGATGATCTCACTGCAGCAGATCTTGTTGGTCGACACTTGATAGGTGATGGTGAAACGTACTGGCATGATGGACCATTAGCCAAAGCTGTTCGTGAAGGTGCGATTTGTTATCTTGATGAAGTGGTAGAAGCACGAAAAGATACTACAGTTGTACTACATCCACTATCTGATGATCGTCGTATTTTACCGATCGAACGCACAGGTGAGGTGTTGAAAGCACCACCAGAGTTCATGCTTGTTGTATCGTACAATCCTGGTTACCAGAATTTATTAAAAGGGATGAAACCATCAACACGTCAGCGCTTTGTTTCAATGCGTTTTGATTATCCTGATATGGATACTGAAAGTAAGATTATTCAGACAGAAACGAGTATTGATTCAACAACATCAACGCAGCTAATTGAGTTAGCACATTCATTAAGAGTATTGAAAGATCATGACTTAGAAGAGTCAGCATCAACACGTCTACTTGTTTACGCGGCAACATTAATTAAGTCCGGTCTTGACCCAATTGAAGCCTGTCGTGCCGCAATCATTGAACCACTTAGTGATGATGAGGAAACGGTTGAGGCATTAATGGAAGTTGTTAAAGCAAAGCTAGGAGCCTAACCTTATGACTGAACTTTCTAAAGACAATACTGCTGCATTTTCAGAAGCCTTCTTCATTGGTAATTTACTATTTGTGGGCGTCTTTTATATTGCATTATGGGTGCTATACTTTTTACGTTATAAGTCAACATCCGTTGTGGGAAAAAAACATTTAGGCCAAGCATTGATTGCCAGTAGCCTCAGTACCATAACCTTCCTATCGATTAATGTTTTTATCTTATTGACGGATGGCTATCATTCGCTGAAGGCATTATTTGGCTTGGAAGTCTACTATATGCTAATTGTGCCTTTATTTTTAGCAGCAGGTATTATGGCTTTTACACGAGCGATAAAAGGTGAAGAATTTAGTTATCCTTTGATCGGTCAGCTGTCGTAATGGCAAAATGTAGTCATTGTGGTAGTGACGTCAAGTCAGGTGATACACAGTGTGAAAGTTGTGGAATTCCATTACCACCACATCATGCAGAACAACGACACCGAACATTTATTCGCTGGTTTATAGCTTTAGTGATTTTTTGCTTTGTGATGATGTTTTGGCTACCGCCTAATTGGGTCTAATCTGAGTTATGTTAGAAGAATTAGTCGGCTCCACATGGCATCGGTTCATCACCAATAAAGCTGTCACTCATTATCCAGAATCCATTGTTTATTTAGATGATATGCGTGTTACAGCAGGAATTTTCTTTCGAGCATTAGGTGGCGAAGGCGGTTTGCATGTTGAAAGTGCAACGGATTCCGATGTGTATGCAAAACGAACTATTTTGCAACGTATTGCGGGAACGGGTAAAACCACCCAATATGCATGGCGCGATGAAGAAACATTAAGGCTACCGTCAAGCATTGCATTGTTTCCAGACAAGCAATTGAATAAAGATTTGTACTTATGGCTAACAGCCTTATCTGTAATAGATGTTGAACAAGGCGATTGGATTCAACGCAATCAAACACGAACAGCTAAAACATTAAAGATCTGGCCCGGCTTGAAAAATCGTTACCATGCGCTTGTTAAAGCACATATCGAGCAACGACCTCATCCAGATGACTTACCAGAACGTGAAGCAAAACAAGAGCACGCTATTCGTAATGCATTGCTTGATATGGCATTAACGGTAAAGTTGGATTATGCTAAACGTCCGCCTCAACCGGTATCATTATGGTTACATCCATCTCCACCACTAATGGAGTTTGATAGTACACTTGCTGTGAATGATCCTGATTTGCCTGAAGCCGCACAAAATAAAAAAGAGCAAAAAAAACAAAGTAAACGAAAGTCTGCTAACAGAACGGATATGCCTGAAGGTAGTGATGGTCTAATGAGTTTTCGGCTTGAGAGTCTTTGGAGTTGGGGTGAGTACAGCAAGGTAGATAGAACCAGCACTGAAGATGACGATGACGATGCGATGAAAACCGCAGAGGATATGGACAATATTACCGTTGCACAGGATAGCGAAACGACATCAAGTAAAATCAAACTCGATCTTGATTTACCCGCTAGTCAATATGATGACATTGTATTGGGAGAAGGAATTCCTATTGAAGAATGGGACTATAAAAAACAACTATTACAAAAAGATCACTGTCGAATAATACCCATGACTTCACGTGATACCGAAGCGGTAGAGCTCCCTCTAAGACTCAAATCTCAAGCACGAAGAATACGTCGCCAATTTGAGATTCTGCGACCTCAGCGTCAATGGTTAAACCGCCAAAGCGAAGGTTCTGAATTAGATTTAGAAAGTTATATTAACTTTCTTACAGATAGAAAACATGGTCACGTGAATAGTGATACGCCGGTCTATCGAGACCTACGAAATGAAACACGTGATTTATCATGTTTGTTGCTAGCAGACTTATCGTTATCGACAGATGCACATATTAACAACACCTCGAGAGTTGTTGATGTTATTCGTGACGCCTTATATCTATTTTCAGAAGCATTAAGTGTAACGGGTGACAGATTTGCCTTACATGGCTTTTCGTCACGCAATAGAAGTCATGTTCGATTTTATAATATCAAAGGGTTTGGCGATAATTATAATGATGATATACGTGGACATATTGATGCGATTAGGCCCGGTTACTATACTCGTATGGGTGCTGCTATACGTCATGCGAGCAATATTCTAGAACAAGAAGCGACGACTCAAAAATTACTACTGATCATTACCGATGGTAAACCAAATGATCTTGATAAATACGAAGGTCGATATGGTATTGAAGATACGCGCCAAGCAATACTTGAAGCCGAGAAGAAAGGCTTGCAACCCTTCTGCGTTACAATTGATGAAAAGGCAGAAGATTATTTACCCTATTTATTTGGTAAGAACGCCTTTGTTTTGATCAAAAATGCAGAAGAATTACCTGCAAAATTACCCCAACTTTACCTACGATTAACAAAATAGATATTACGTTTAAAATGACCTAGGTCAATGTGAAAATATGACAAATAATGCATACTATCACAAATAGTATATTTAGATACCAAGGGCAACAATGACAAAGCTTCGATTAACTCCTGCTGTAATATCCTTACTCACATTATCCATTAGTGCTGCCATCGCCGAAGAGAAACCTGAAGATAGCATTGAAATGTCTCATATGGTTGTGGTTGCTAATAAATCACCTAGGCCGATACAGGATGTGGTTGGTTCTATTGTTAGCTTTTCAGCCAATGATATTGCGAACAATCAGGCAGAGAATTTGGATGGTTTATTACGTTATCAACCAAATATAAAAATGGAATCTGCAGGAAGTCGATTTCAATCCACATCGATCAATATTAGAGGTATAGGAGGAGATCGTGTAGCAGTAAGGATAGATGGAAGTCCTTCAACAGAACAATTCAATGTGGGGCATTTTGGTAATAGTGGAAAATTATTGCCAGAACTTGATTTGGTTAAACAAGTTGAAATCCTGCAAGGTCCCGCTTCAACTTTATATGGTAGTGATGCGATTGGTGGTGTTGTAGCTTTTGAAACTTGGGACCCTAGTGACTTAGTATCCCAAACCAAGAGTGATGACTTTTATAAACTACGTGTGGGTTATGAAGGTAAAAATCGTAGTCAAGTAGCAACGGGAATTGCTGCGTGGCAGGGTGATACTGTAGGGGCGCTAGTATCAATGACACATCGACAAGGCAAAGGAATTAATAATGATCATTTTGTCGACACCAAACAGGATAAATTAGATTGGAATTCCGATACTTTTTTTGCCAAAGTAACAATGGCACTGACACCAGATGATTTATTGACTTTAACGGTTAATCATTCTCAAGCAGACAATGAGTCTGAAAGTAATGGCTTATTAGGTACAGGTCGAACTTTTGGTTCAACAATACATCTGAGCGGAAGTGACAGTAATGATTCAGAGCGTGTCAGCTTGGAGTATGAGTTTAACTCTGATTTAGCCTTCTTTGATGAAAATATATTTCGTGTTTATTATTTAAATAATGACACGCAACAGGATTCAATTCAAATTAAATCTGGGGATCTTCAAAGAAATAAACAATTTGATTATGAGCAAACATTATGGGGACTGGAGTTTAACTCTTTTGCTCAATTGGGGATTCATAACCTTGTTACAGGATTTGAATTTAACCAAACAAAATCCAAAGAACTTCGTGATACTACAGAGATAACATCAGGTGTAGTGAATAAGGTGATTTCAGGCGAAGCTTTTCCTGTGCGAGATTTCCCCAAATCTAAAACAGTAAAATTTGGTCTTTTTGTACAAGATGAAATTCAGCTAAATCAACAATGGACCTTAGTGCCTGCCTTACGTTTTGATTATTATCATCTTATGCCTCAATCAGATAGTATCTATGAAGAGGATAATCCAACAACTGATATAGCTTCAATCACTGAAACGGCTTTTTCACCTAAATTTGGAGTCTTAAGGCATTTTGAAAATAATGTCAGTGCCTATGCTCAGTATGTCAGAGGATTCCGAGCGGCACCTTTTGAGGATGCTAATATTGCTCTTAATCAGTTGCATCCTGGCAGAGGTCCATTTCCTGATACACAGGTGCAAGCGATACCCAATCCAGATCTGAAGTCTGAGACATCAGATGGTTTTGAAATAGGCTTCAGACAGGGGAAAGCTGGTCAACATATGAGTGTTTCTTTATTTTATACTCGATATAAGGATTTTATTCTTTCGAGAGATTTAGTTGCGACAGATACAACAGATCCGACTCTTACTAAACTTTCATTTCAATCACGAAATTTAACCAATGCTGAAATTTATGGGGCTGAATTAAGTTATCAAATAGGATTACAGCGTTGGTCTGAAAGTTTATCTGGATGGACATTAGCGACTAATTTAGCCGTGACAGAAGGTAATGATTTAGATACCGACCAGCCAATTAATTCTATAGCTCCTGCTCAAGCCATTATTAATCTTGGCTGGCAGAGTTCAGATAAAAAATGGCAAATTAATTTGATTAATACATTAACAAAAGCCAAAACACGGGTTGATGACTCAAAAGTTAAGGGAGATAATGAATTTATTAAACCGGCGGGCTCAGCCATCTTTGATTTGTTGGCACATTATCAGATCACAAAGAACAGTGATCTTCGGCTTGGTGTCTTTAATTTGACCAATAAAGAATATTGGCGTTGGCAAGATGTTATGAACTTAACGAGTGATCAATATGATTCTGTTATTCAGTCTTTAACTAGACCGGAGCGTAATATTTCATTGAGTTTTAGCCACAAGTGGTAGCTACTTGATCTAAATCAATTACGGTAGTCAAACATTGGTCTATCCTAAACTACTAATATTCAGGTTCTTGTATTATAATTATTTTAAAAATGAAAAGTGGAGAGTTAACATGAAAAAACGGTTCCTAACACTAAGTGCTGCAATTGGCCTGGCCATTTCTGCATATGCACCTATATCAGTTGCTGATGAGGCAGAGATTTCATTATCCGATGCTGATTTTCAACACGCAAAAACACTGTACTTTCAACGTTGTGCGGGTTGCCATGGTGTCTTGAGAAAAGGTGCTACAGGTAAGAACCTTGAGCCTATCAACACCATAAAGAAAGGTCAGAAACGCCTTGAGAAAATTCTGACTTATGGTACCGAAGGTGGCATGAATAACTTTAATGATATCTTCTCTAAAGAAGAAATCAAAATGATGGCAACTTATATTCAGTTAGAGCCACCTGTTCCACCTGAAATGTCTCTTGAATTAATGCAGTCACGTACTAAGGTTTACATGGATCCTAAAGATTATGCTACCGAACCTCAGCATGATCGTAATTGGGAAAACTTCTTTGTTGTTATCGAACGTGATGCCGGTAAAGTAGCCATTATTGATGGTGATACGCATGAGATCTTTGCACATCTTGACGCCGGTTATGCAGTACATGTTCTTAAAGGCCAAGAGCACCACAATGTCGATAAATCTGATGATGTTGCTGGCCGCTTTTGGTATTCAATCGGTCGTGATGGCAAGCTGAATAAATACGATTTATGGCAAACGCCTGACAAGATGTTATTAGCTGAAACACAAATTGCTTATGATGCTCGTGACGTAGCTGTTTCTGGTGATGGTAAATACGTTATTGCAGGTGGTTACTGGCCACCACACTTTGTAATTACTGATGCAGAGACGATGATGCCCGTTAAAGTTGTTTCCACTCGCGGTGTGAACGTTGATGGTGACTATGTTGAAGAATCACGCGTTGCTGCAATTTACACGAATCCAAATGAATCTTCTTTCTTACTTGCGACTAAAGAGTTAGGCCAAATGTGGCAAGTAGGCTATAAAGATCTTGAAGCATTCGATATTAAACAGATTAATACATCTAAATTCTTACATGATGGTTTCTATGATCCTACTGGTCGTTATTTCCAAATTGCTGCCAATGCCTCAAATCAAATGGTTGTTATTGATACTAAAGATGGTGGCTCTTTAGAAGCTATAATTGATGTCGCAAAACTCCCACATCCAGGGCCTGGTGCAAACTGGATTGATCCTAAATGTGGCCCAGTTGGAGGTACGACTCACTTAGGTGAAGGTCTAGTTTCTGTTTGGGGTAATGATCCTGCTGGACATCCTGATCAAGCATGGAAACTGTGTTACGCAGTTGAAACAGATGGAGCCGGCGCATTTATCCGTACTCATGAGAACTCTGATTACTACTGGGCGGATCAATTGAAACATCCAGAAGAAGAAGTACAGCAAAGCGTACAAGTTATCAGTAAAGAAACAGGTGAAATTGTTAAAACAATCCGTGTTACTGAAGAAAAAGGTAAAGCGGCACTTCACATGGAATTCAACAAGGGTGGAACCGAAGTATGGGTTTCTGTTTGGAACCGTTCGGATTCAAAAAATCCAACAGGTGAAATTGTAATCTATGATGCTAAAACGCTAGAAGAGGTTGACCGCATTAAAGGTTTGACTACACCAACAGGTAAGTTTAATGTTTATAACCGTGTTCACCATAAAACATAAGTTATAATGACTTATATGTAAGTTAAGATAAGCGAGTATAGAGATATACTCGCTTTTTTTACTTTTAGTCACAGAATATTTTAGTTTCAGCACTTAATTTAGGGTAGATAATAATGACGAATTATCATGGTTTTTTTAAACGCAAACTGTTTATGGGCGCGAGTATTGGCGCTGCAATAGTTTTCATTGTTATCGGCATTATTTTCTGGGGCGGTTTTAATACTGCTATGGATGCAACTAATAAGGAAGAGTTTTGTATCTCTTGCCACGAGATGGAAGAGAATGTTTTTGAAGAATATAAAAAGACAATTCACTATGCGAATCGCTCTGGTGTAAGAGCAACTTGTCCTGACTGCCATGTGCCGAAAGAGTGGACACATAAAATGGTAAGGAAAATACAGGCATCTAAAGAGATCTTGCATAAAATGTTAGGCACTATAGACACGCCAGAAAAGTTTGATAACCACCGTTTGCAGTTAGCACAAAATGAATGGAAAAGAATGAAGGCGAATGATTCACGAGAGTGTCGAAATTGCCATGACTTTGAATCAATGAGTATTGCCTACCAAAAGCCAAGAGCAGTTAAGCAACATACAAATGCCTTACAAAATGGTAATACATGTATTGATTGTCATAAGGGGATTGCACATAAACCTGTTCACCAATTGATGGATGAAGAGGAATTAGAGAAATTATCTGCACCTAATCCAGCTTTTGCAAAACCAGATGCGACATTAAGACCTCCTGTTAATGATAAGCAACAAAAGCTACTTGATTTAAAAAATAATCCACCTAAAGAAAAAGTTGAAAAAGAAGCATCTGCTGCTACCGGTGGAAGTACTTCTACAGCAAGCGCTACAAGCGCATATGGCGTTAACTGGACTAGTGCTCCTGCTAGAGAAGTTACATTGTTTTACCCTGGACAGTCTTCTATGGAATGGATTTTCAAGGGGAGTGAACATGGTGGGAAATTACCTTTCAAAGCCGGTGATCGCTGCGTTGAATGTCATGATAAAGAAACTGCTGATATGGGGCTTAAAATTGTCACAGGTGAAAGACTTGAGGAACAAGTTACTCCCGATAAACGTGGCAGTATAGCTGTTAGTGTTAAGGCTGCTCATGATGATGAGTATTTGTATATGCGCTATGAATGGCAAGATACAGCGCATACTCCTTCACCGTTTGTAGAAGGTGGTAAAATGGATCCTGACAATCAGGTTAAAATCGCCATGATGTTTAGTGATGATATTCAACAAGAGGATGAAGACTTCACCGGTAGCGTGATGTATTCAGGGCGAGCTGGCTGTTGGGGAACATGTCATCATGATGCTAAAGATATGCCTGATGCACCAGCACAAGAAGACATTGATGCTTACGATCAAAAAGATCAAGTTGATATGCAGCAGGGTATTAGAAAATATCTAACTGAAAGTCGAACAAAAGTTGAAGTTAAAGGTCGCCGTGGTAAAAAACGTGGTGGTTGGGATAAACTAAAAACACCTGAAGAGATTCAAGAAGAACTTGATGCAGGTCGCTATATGGATCTCATTCGCTATAAAGCGGGAACTCAAGAATCAGAAAATGGTTATGTCTTAGCTGATCGCATTATGAGCGGTGGTGCAGAGGTTCTATTTAGTTCTAGTTTAGAAAATGGTGTGTGGGTTATTGAGTTAAAACGAAAACTTAATTCTGAGAAAGAAGGTGATATTGCGTTAGATTTTGATAAGCTTTATAACTTTGGTTTTGCTATCCATGATGATTACACTAGTGGTCGTTTCCATCATGTATCATTAGGTTATAAACTAGGCTTTGATAATGCTGAAGCAGAGATCAATGCAGTCAAAAAATAAATAAGAAATTGTAATCGTAGCCCTCTGTGATCACCTAGATCACAGAGGTACTTTAATTATAACTTCGTATCATTACTCGATTGGCAGTTCCAGCAAAAATCAAACGAAGCATCGTTTTTCTCATTACACTGTGAGCATGTCCAACTAGGAACAGTGTGTTTGCTAAAGGATGAGTCAATAAGTTTCTTGGCCTTATCAAAATCATCATCTTCGACTACCCACAGTTCAAGCCATGTTTCATGAGGCACTAAATCTCCAGCGGCTCCAGCAGCAAACTCATTTTTCAGCATGATTGTGATGCCCGCATTTTCGACAATATTTTGTATATTGTGCACCACATAGCGGTTTTCATTGGTATAAAGTAATTTCACAAGAGTTTATTTAGAATACGTTTTCCGTGTTGTTTTTCGTGCATTAGCATTAAGGAGTATTTGTTGCTTCTGCTCATAGGAGGTCGCTGCTTTACTCCATTGCATAATTTCATCAAGATGACGAAAACAGCCGACACAAACATCGTTTGTATCTAGGCAACAACTCCGTGTGCAGGGTGACTTTATATCCATAGATAGAAGGTACCATACAAACTAAATTGTTAAACTAGACCTGTTACTCATTTCAGATTATATAAGATATCAATCTGAATTGCTTTGTGATGTATTCGCGTTTTTTTCTGCTATCCATTGGGACATATATTTAGTACTCATCATGGAGTGATGTTTCAGCATACTCCCTGTGAAATTATTTAAACGATGTGTCACTAAATCTTGTTCTACTTCTAGTATTCGCGAGACTAGCTTTTCTGATAGAACCTTAGCATCATAGCGTGACTTTAATAGTGTCAATGCATGTTGTTGTACATCAAGCCATGATGACTCATCGTTATAAAGCTGCACAGCTGCATTTACAAACTCATTAATATCATCAGCGATAGCACCAGGCCAGAGCTCTTCTTGATGCATACCTTCACTACCGAGTGATGTAGTAATGCTTGGTGTTTGCATTATCATAGCATCTAATAACTTACCCTTAATACCAGCACCAAAACGAATGGGTGCTAGGCATAGACGAGATTGTTCCATTACAGTAAAAGCATTCTCAGCCCAGCCTTTAATAAGGAAACCAGTTTTAGGATTGTTTAATGCTGTAGCCTTCGGCGGCGGGTAAGAACCATATATGTGTAGTTCGGCATCAGGTAGTTGCTTGCGAATTAAAGGCCATAGCTGCTGTAAATAGAGTACAACGTCCCAGTTAGGCGCATGTCGAAAATTACCAATTGTCATGAAATGCTTTCTATCACTAAAAGGTAATGTGTTGACTGGAAGATTGTCTAATTCAACCATAAAGGGTAAGTGATGTAGAAGGCTAGGATCGACCTTAAATGTATTCACCAACAAGTCCATTTCAAAACTTGAGATAATTAAGGAAAGGTCACAACGTAATATTGCAGCAATTTCACGTTTAGCAATGTCACCAAACAAGTCTTGTTGTGTCATGTCACGGTCAGCTTTATGTGCTTGATGTCGTGCATGGCGTAAGCATTGTAAGTCTTCAGTATCTAATATTTTAAGGGCATTAGGACAATTTTTCTCAACTCGCCAAGCAAACTGTTCTTCCATCATAAACCGGTCAAACAGTACGATATCTGGTTTATAATCAGAAATATAATGATCAAAGCTGTCGCAGTTTAGGACAATGCTTTGGCTTGAGATTCCTTCGCTGGATAAGTCAATCATGTGTTCAGTGGGCTGTGACGGTGTTGTAAACTCAACTTGCCAGCCTTGTTGTCTAAATTGGCGTAAAATTGACATCATATGACTACCAGCAGCAGATGAATTTGGCTCTGGCCATACATAGCCGATTACTAATACTTTTTTCAACAAATTAAACTCATTTTAAATAATAAACCTGACTATGCCTGAGCAAGACAATCATTTTACCTCATTTAAAGAATCTATAGATTCATATGACTTGCCAAAACGGTTTACTTTCCCATTTTATTACGAGCCTCACCCTTTATGTTTATTGGCTGTAAAACAGTTACAACAACACCTATTAACACAGCAAGACTGGCAACATGATTTTGGCATCACAGCTGATACACAAGCGGCTATTGGCAAGATGTTTGGTGTTTTATTAGTAGAGAATAAAGATGGTGAGATTGGCTATTTATCAGCATTTTCAGGAAAAGTGGCTGATAGCAATCATTTGCCAAATTTTGTCCCCCCTATTTTTGATATGTTGGATGAAGGTGGCTTCATTAGAACAGGACACGATAAGTTAGCCATATTAAGCAGGCAAATAAGAGATTTAGAAAGTAATCCTGACATTGCCGACTACGCAGAAATGGTGTCGCTTGAAGAAGCCTCTGCATCAGAGGACATACAACAGCACCGTGCCAATATGATAATTGGACGAAAAGATAGAAAAGAACGCCGTGCTATAGCTGAAGGCATATTGGGCAAAGATGCTTTCTTAACCGTTAAAGAGATTCTAAGTAAAGAAAGTATTAAACAAAAAAATCAGCTGCGGGACTTAACACTCTATTGGGATGAACGAATACAACAAGCAGCAGATAGACTCCATTCTTTAACAGATGAAATTGCCACCTTAAAAAATCAACGAAAAGACTTTTCACAGTCATTACAACAGCGATTATTCGACAGTTATAGATTCTTGAATCAATCGGGTATTCATAAAAATTTGCGAGATATTTTTAAAGACACTCCTCAACAAGTCCCACCTGCTGGAGCAGGGGAGTGTGCTGCTCCTAAGCTATTACACTATGCCTTTCAACAAGGTATGAAGCCAATCGCGATAGCTGAGTTTTGGTGGGGGCAATCACCTAAGTCAGAAATTCGCAAACATCAACATTTTTATGCGGCTTGCTTAGGGAAGTGTGAACCCATATTACGTCATATGCTAGAGGGGATAGATGTTGATGATAATCCTTTATTTAATAATCCAGCCGAAGGTAAAAGCATTGATATTGTTTATCAGGATGAGGTTATGCTCATCATTAATAAACCAGCTGAGATGTTATCTGTTCCAGGAAAAAACATCGAAGATTCTGTTTACTTACGCATAAAACAAAGCTTTCCTTCAGCTACAGGCCCTTTGATCGTACATCGTCTTGATATGTCTACATCTGGCTTAATGGTTATCGCGCTCAATAAGGATGTGCATAAAACGCTGCAAAAACAGTTTATAAACCGCACGGTGAACAAACGTTACATTGCCCTATTAGATGGCGTCTTAGCAGAGGATGAAGGAATTATCGATTTGCCACTTCGTGTTGATCTAGATGACCGCCCAAGACAACTGGTTTGCTATCAATACGGTAAAGAAGCTAAAACAAAGTGGCAACGTATTGATCAACAGGATAATAAGACTAAAGTATATTTTTATCCTATCACGGGGAGGACGCATCAATTACGTGTGCATTCAGCGCACATCAAAGGCTTAAATACTGCTATTGTTGGTGATGATCTATATGGACAAAAATCAAATCGATTACACCTTCATGCCGAAAGTTTAGAACTAAATCATCCTGTAACAAAAGAGCGAATGCATTTTCAGGTAGAAGCTGACTTTTAAATCAAGCATACATTTTAATCGTAATATTATAGATTAGTAACTTCCTATTAGTTATTGATATAAATGTATTATTATATAATTAAGATCTATAAATTGTTTCAATTAGGTGATAACCAAATTTAGTTTTAACTGGACCATGGACCGTCAATACAGGCTTCTTAAAAACAACATTATCAAATGCCTTTAACATTTTTCCTGGACCAAACTCTCCGAGTTCACCGCCTTTTTTTGCAGACGCTTTGCACAATGAGTATTTTTTAGCGAGTTGACCAAAGTCTTTACCATTTGCCAATTGTTTTTTTATTGTTTCAGCTTCTTCTTTCGTTTTCACTAATATGTGTCGTGCACATGCTCTTGCCATTATTTATTCCCCATTTGTTCTTGGTATAGTTTTTTCAGTAATTCTACGCGCTTCTGATTCATTCCTAAATCACTATGGCCAACACGAGAGGCGGACCTGATATGAATGACACTATTCTTTACATCAATTCTTATTTCTAAATCATCAACAAAACCGAAAATGGGTGATGAAAATGTGGCTGAAATATACATGCTTTGTTGATGTTGAACAATGCCACCCATTGTTGAAATAATCTCTTTTAATACGGTAATCTGGTGTGGATGCTGCCTAAGAAGAAAAGGAAGTGGGGAGTGATAATGTTCCCGATCAGTAATATATTCGCTACACACACAATTTGGCTTGTCAGAGCAAGGGTGTAGGCGACCATCGAAGATGCCTAATGCTTTGCCTTGTTTAGACATCATGCCTAAAACAAATAGCATAGCCATGATGCTAAGTACTAGACAAGTTAGAATAACTAATAGTGTTTTCATTCCACACTCAATTGACGTGATTTTGGTATAAGGCTAAGATTAAAGCCTCTCAATGCTTAAATCAATGAGGACAGTATTATGCAGTATAAAATGAATCTTATTGTAGCGTTACTGATCAGCAGCATTCCTTTGCATGCTGATGAAATTCAACGGTCAACTATGACGAGTTGTGCTTATCAAGCCGGTACTGCTCGCGAGATTCAAACGATTCGACAATCAGAGGGCGATAACTGGGCTCAGTTTGAGAAAAAAGTAAAGAAACTATATAAAGACGGGCAGGGACGAACCGATCTATTGGCGATTGGTAAAATGGTCTACTTGAGGCCAACAGAGACAACGATAAGTGAAATCTATGACATGACCTTTTCTGCGTGCGTTAAATTGACTGAGGGAACTGCTGATTCAGCTTAACTCACTTTACCAATTGCACAACTCACTACTGACTTTGCTTTACCTTTCAATGCTGCGATACCTTCGACAGAACCCTGTTCTGGATAGCCCATTGATAGAAGCGCACTTACACAGGCGCTACGAATTGATTCGTGTTGAGTTTCAATGGTGACAGTCTGTACATCAATAGCTACATCTACGGCCTGGACACCATCTAAGGACATTAGATTTTTAGTGATTGTATTGGCACAGCCACCACAACGGATGTTTTCTACAGTGATACTGATTTTCATTTAATGATCTTTATTGTGGTTAATTGAACGAGTTTTGTACAAAACTAATGTTCAGATACTAATGAAGAAAAGTCACGATTTATCAACTCAACATCACCTAGGTTGTATTCAATAAGTTTACGAAGGTGCGTCATACTATCACTATCGATGGATTCACAATGAATTCCAACACGATTTTCTATTTTTCGTGCAGTTATGCCGTGCATTATTATTTGCACTTCATTATTATCATCAAGACTAATTGTAACCTTACATGCTGTGCCAGGTACAGGAGTTGCACCAGAGCAGCCACAAATTAATGCACCTTGTAGGGAGATATCAATAAGTTCACAAACATGACTGCATTCGCTGGTTTCAAATTTAACCAAGCAGTTAAAGTTGACTCGATGAGAATGTCGGGATTCAGTCATATTAAAACTCCATGCTGTTTTTATCCCAAGCTACTTGAATTCGTCGTGTCAAATAGCTTGGGGTAGTTAACTAGGATCGCCCCTTGTTTAATAATAAGAAATAACGTTTTTTGAACTTATTTCAAATATTAACGTAATGTTCTACCAAACAAGTTCAGTGCTAATAAATAGCCTAATTGAGCTGTTTGGGCATCATAACGGCCACCATCACCTTCATCGCGCATAAATGCATGACCAGCATTAAACTCATGCCATGTGAAGGTAATGTCCGTTTCATTTAGCTCTTTATAAATCTTTGCAAGTGCTTCAGTCGGGATATGATTATCTTGTTTACCCCAAATCATACATAACTCCCCATTAATATCATCCAAACGTTCCATACTATGCTGGCCCGGATTATTAGGAATAACTTGAATGTGTAAATCAGTACCATAGAAACACGCCGCACCTTTTACTTCTGGCTGCAATGCTGCACGAAAAGCCAAATGCCCACCAATGCAATAGCCCATCGCACCGATATGACCATTGCAGTAGTCCTGTTGATTTACAAACTCAATTAACGCTACGTTATCAGTATCATAACCTTGCACATCTTTAGCGTGTTTATCGGCATTGCCTTTTTCACGGCCAGCATCGTCATAAGCTAATACTGTGCCAATCGGATTAAGCTCATGAAATACCTCAGGTACCAACACCACATAACCATGACTAGCCATCAACTTAGCCGCGCGTTCAATTGGCCCAGTTTGCTGAAAAATTTCTGAATAAAATAAAATAGTAGGGAAGCTACCTTCAACATCAGGGCGGTGAATGTAAGTACGCATCACACCCGTTGGTGTATCAAGATCGGCAAAATGGCTTTGAATGTTCATTATAGGCTCTCAAAAATAAGTTTTGTATAGACGTCAAAAAGTCACATTATACAATGATTCGTATCCTTCATTACCTCAGGTAGATGATCAAAATAGATAGGGGATCTCAACATATTGAACAATATGAAGTTTACTGTAGTTTTGTCAATCAATTAAAGGGTTATCTATGATAAAATATTGCTCACAAATTAACACTCAAGATAGGTATAGAAACATGAAATTCTTAGCTTCTAGCTTTCTGCTTTATTGCATTTTTATCACAACAGCTTATAGCGAGGGAACAGAACAATCTCTTGCACTTAAATTAGTCACAGAAAAGTGCCAATTCTGTCATGGATTAAACGGTGAAGCATCTAGTGTTATTTACCCAAGGTTGGCTGGGCAAAATAAACTTTATTTAGAAAAACAATTGAATGATTTTAAGAGTGGTAAACGTCAAGTTGAGCCAATGAATGAAATTTCAGGCTCGTTAACCGCTGATGAGATTACGGCTCTCGCAGTGTATTTTAAAGAGCAACCTGCAAAATCTCATCGAGTACGGGATAAACAGCTTGCGGCAGTTGGAGAATACATATTCAATAAAGGTAATCAGTATTCAGGCATTGCTGCTTGTGCAAGTTGTCACGGTGGCAATGGAGAAGGCACTGACTTACGCCCACGTTTAGCAGGCCAGCATAAACGTTATGTTTCAGAACAGCTAAATGACTTTACCCTGAGAACCCGGTCAAATGATAATGCAATAATGTATTCTATTGCTGAAAAACTGACTGAATTAGAAATTGAAGCAGTAGCACTTTATGTAAGTGGCCTATAAAGCCGATTAATACCTGAGTGTCAGCGAATTATTCGTCTGTATCGTAAATTCATTGTGGTGGAGTTCGCATGACAACCACTTCTGATCAGAAGTAACTTTTTGTTTGTCTTCTGAGTTGATAATTTTTGCGCATCGGGATACCTTCTATTAACTATTTCTCAGCATTATCAATTTTAAAACTAGGTAAGTCGGCCTTGCCAATGGTGGTGAAAACAGCACCAACACATACGAAGAAAAATACTGATGCCATTAAGCTGGCCGAGATGACATCGCCACTAGACACGGTATCTACCCGCAGATACAGGACAATGCCCGCAACAAATGCCAGCACAAAACTTATGATACCTGAAATGAGTGACAGTTTTTGTAGCATACCTTTTCTTTTTGTCATGTCGATTAAGCTTCCTGATTCGTTGTTTTATTCTGGATAATGTCGTCGTCCTCTAATGCTAGCTTGGCTCTTCCAGCATTTTCTTTTGTACTATTTTCTGGCGTTCTTAACTTCTTTTTTACGGTTCATATGCTTTTCTTATCGTCTAGAATACTGGTTTAGAGGTGTATATGATATAAGTTTAATATGGTTTTTGCATTTTATACTGGTATATCATCTAGGGCAGTTGAAACCTTCTATTTCAAGTCTAGATAGCCAGAGATATGAAATACTCAGTTTGGGGTGATTTGGATGATAAACCTATCCCCATTAAGCATCTAATTAGAGTATCATTAGCGTTATTATTATCCCAAATAATTTTAAAGGACCATATATGAATAAGACCTTAGAAGCCATTTTAATAAGCACGATAATTATTCTTCTTATAGTTGCGGCAGCACTTAGTTTTATGCTGGGTACATCTCATCCGCTACCGTGGATATTTCTTGTACTGCTTATTGCTGCGATTCTACTGGCCAAAAAGATCACCGCAAAACGTTTTTTAACGTGGGATGATAGCTACACTGTTGGCGTCACTGTATTAGATGATGACCACAAACGTCTCATCAACCTTATCAATCAACTACAAACAGCATCCCTTTACCACACCAGTGATGAATACGTGAAAGAGACCTTTGATGCTCTAATAGATTACACAAAATTTCATTTTCAGCGTGAAGAAGCACTGTTGGAAAAGCATGACTTTCCAGGTCTAGATGCACACAAGCTACAACATCAGGCAATGATCAATGAAGTCGAGAGTTTTGTAACTGATTATCAACAAAATACCGATGTAACTATAACAAAGACCATTAGCTACCTGAAAACATGGCTAATCAACCATATCAACGGAACGGATAAGGAATATAGTGGCTATCTTAATGAGAGAGATGTGAAATAATATCCACCCCCACGGAAAAGCAGCCACAAATTAATGCACCTTGTAGGGAGATATCAATAAGTTCACAAACATGACTGCATTCGCTGGTTTCAAATTTAACCAAGCAGTTAAAGTTGACTCGATGAGAATGTCGGGATTCAGTCATATTAAAACTCCATGCTGTTTTTATCCCAAGCTACTTGAATTCGTCGTGTCAAATAGCTTGGGGTAGTTAACTAGGATCGCCCCTTGTTTAATAATAAGAAATAACGTTTTTTGAACTTATTTCAAATATTAACGTAATGTTCTACCAAACAAGTTCAGTGCTAATAAATAGCCTAATTGAGCTGTTTGGGCATCATAACGGCCACCATCACCTTCATCGCGCATAAATGCATGACCAGCATTAAACTCATGCCATGTGAAGGTAATGTCCGTTTCATTTAGCTCTTTATAAATCTTTGCAAGTGCTTCAGTCGGGATATGATTATCTTGTTTACCCCAAATCATACATAACTCCCCATTAATATCATCCAAACGTTCCATACTATGCTGGCCCGGATTATTAGGAATAACTTGAATGTGTAAATCAGTACCATAGAAACACGCCGCACCTTTTACTTCTGGCTGCAATGCTGCACGAAAAGCCAAATGCCCACCAATGCAATAGCCCATCGCACCGATATGACCATTGCAGTAGTCCTGTTGATTTACAAACTCAATTAACGCTACGTTATCAGTATCATAACCTTGCACATCTTTAGCGTGTTTATCGGCATTGCCTTTTTCACGGCCAGCATCGTCATAAGCTAATACTGTGCCAATCGGATTAAGCTCATGAAATACCTCAGGTACCAACACCACATAACCATGACTAGCCATCAACTTAGCCGCGCGTTCAATTGGCCCAGTTTGCTGAAAAATTTCTGAATAAAATAAAATAGTAGGGAAGCTACCTTCAACATCAGGGCGGTGAATGTAAGTACGCATCACACCCGTTGGTGTATCAAGATCGGCAAAATGGCTTTGAATGTTCATATTAGGCTCGTTTAATGGATTGTTTAAAGGTATGGATTAAAAGGCAAATTGTACAATGATTCAAGCTTATAGAACATTTATAGCCAAGAAAATATGACTGGGACAACATCTCTAGATATCATGTTTAGTGAAGGGATTACAAATCTATAGAAAAATAGACAATTCTATACAGCCTCCCAGCCACTTAATCCCTTTGTTTTATGTATTATTGTTGAATTTAACAGAATAAAAATGACCTTAAAGGTACACTATATAACATCTCGTTACATTCGAGATGACAAGGTTATGATTGATAAGCATGATCTAACTTCAGATTGAACAACGTACTGTGTAACCTTATTATGAAAATAGATTTAACACATCACCGACATGAATTCCTACAGGGCGGCTTGAGAAGCTCCGATCTTTCTCACGACCCATTTGAACAATTTGCATTGTGGTTTAAACAAGCTGAACAGGCAGAGGTTATAGAGCCAAGTGCGATGAGTTTAGCAACGACAGATACTAGCGGGGTTAGCCTGCGTACCGTGTTATTGAAATATTTCGATCAACAGGGTTTTGTCTTTTTCACCAACTACGCTTCAAAGAAATCCAAACAAATTGAGCGTAATTCACATGTAGCATTGCTCTTCCCGTGGCTGAGTCTGGAAAGACAAATAAAAATCAGTGGCAGAGCAGAGCGGGTACCGACCCTAGACTCCCTAAAGTACTTCGCATCACGGCCTAAAGAATCACAAATTGGTGCTTGGGCTTCACGTCAGTCTAATCAGATATCATCAAGACAAGTGTTGATTAGCCAATTCGAAGCAATGAAAACTAAGTTTAAACAAGGTGATGTACCACTGCCTGATTTTTGGGGTGGCTACCGTGTTATTCCAGATACCATCGAGTTTTGGCAAGGTGGAGAACATAGGCTACATGATCGTTTCGTATATACTAAATCAGGTGACGATTGGTTAATTGACCGTCTTGCACCGTAATCATTATTCAATAATACCTTGATGTATAAAGGCGCTTAGTCATGACAAGTCACACTTCTCATTCTTCGTTAATTGTGAAACAGCTGATCGACAGGGAAACTTGTACTTACACCTACCTATTAATAGACCCAATAACACAAGAAGCCGCGTTAATTGATGCAGTAAAAGAACAATTCGATCGTGACATACACATTATTGAAGAACTCGGCGTTGAACTTCTTTACACCATTGAAACACATGTTCACGCTGATCATATGACCTCCAGTGGAATGATCCGTCAAAGTACGGGGGCCAAAATTGTATTTGCCGATGCAGCAGATATAAAAACCATTGATATAGCCATTGAGGATAGTCAAACACTATCCCTTGGTAATTACACTATTCGAGCTATTTCTACACCAGGCCATACGAGTGGATGCATGAGTTTTTATGTCGATGGCATGGTGTTTACTGGTGATGCTCTTTTTATCCGAGGATGTGGCAGAACGGATTTCCAACAAGGTGATTCAGCCCAGCTCTATGAGAGCATCACCGAGAAGTTGTTCAGCTTGCCGGATGAGACTAAGGTTTATCCTGGGCATGATTACAATGGCAGATTAGACTCAACGATCGGCGAAGAGAAACGTTGGAACCCAAGAGCAGGACAGGGGAACAGTAAAGAACAGTTTATTCATATAATGAATAATCTTAATTTAGCTATCCCCAATAAAATTAATGAAGCCATTCCTGCGAATACAAACTGTGGCATCAACTTTAACCCTAATTATTACCTTCATAAAGACTTCACAGTGAATGAACTTTATAAGGTATGGCAGCTAAACCACTCGGATAAACTTATTGTTGATAGTCGTACTCCAAATGAATTTTCAGAAGGCCATATTCCTAGAAGTATAAACATCCCTCTGGGAACAGAGGAGCAACACTTTGAAGAGCTAAGTCATTATGAATCGGTCTATCTCTACTGTCGTTCAGGAAGACGCGCCCAAACGGCATTAACCAACCTCACGATTATGGGATTGGATAACTTAACTTGTATGAGCCATTCAGGGATGCAACAGTGGATTGATGCAGGGTATCCGATAGAAAAATAATAGCAGGACAATAGCTTACCAAGCTTGTGAATATACACGACAACGTCACACTACATCATGCCAGTGCGTTAGCGAGCCCATTTGGTAACACTAGTTTCGACATGGTATGTGCAAGCTCATGCCCAAATGACATTGCTGATAAGGCAGCGTTTTATAGTGAAATAGTAAGCGTGCTAAAATGAGGTGGAAGATTATTTCATGATGTATTTCGATGTCATGGCAATGAACCCGATTAGCTGTTCCTTGCTGAAAATAAGTCAATCAGTGCTCTGGTGAAAGAAAAGATGCACGTTTTCGGTACTCATCTCTTGATGGCAGATAAAAGCTTGAACACCAAGCTCATAAGCTAAATGAAGGACGGGTATCTATTGCTTTAAGACTGGCACGGAAGGTTTGAAATTTAAACAAACCTGACTTAATTTAAAAATATTCGACTCCTGACCCCATTGACTTAGGCTTGCTAGTCTTTTTTCCGGCGCAGGCGGTTACGGTATTTTGTTTTAGCAAGTTGCTGTAAATCTTCAACAGTGTCCGTTTCGTCTACTATTTCTCTACCTAGAAGAGTTTCGATAGCATCTTCAAGAGTGGCAATACCAACTATCTGCCCATATTCATCTTCTATAAGAAATAAATGCTCACGTTTTTTGATGAACAGATCCAGCAATTGTTGCACAGGAAGATTTTCAGAAACGCGAGTAATGGGTTTGGATAAATGGTTAACAGTCATATTGCCTTTGCCTTCACGCTCAGCAATTAAAAGCTCACGATTTGTCACAAGCCCCGTTATATTATCCTGTTCATCTGTATATACAGGGATACGAGTAAATTGTTTCGTTTTATCGTGTTCCAGTGACTCCGAGACAGTAATATTTGCATTCAGGCTATATATAACACTGCGGGGTGTGAGAATCTGTTCGGTCTTGATTTCACGTAACTGTAAAACATTAACGAGGTAGTCATTTTCTTGCCCGACCAGCGAGCCCATTTTATGTCCTAATGAGGCCAGAGCAATAATCTCTTCTCGGGTTATTTCGTTACTTTCACCTTTTCTAAATGGTTTTGTAATTAATGTTGATAACCAGACTAGTGGGTAAACCAATTTGATAAGCCAATAGATAATACGAGCGACTGGCAGTGCTAAGGGACGCCAAAATATTGCCCCAATCGTCTTAGGAATAATTTCAGAAAAATAAAGAATAGCGAGGGTGAGTAGCACGGCGATTAATGTTTCCCAACGGGCACCAAAAATATTACTCGCTTGCGCGCCAACACCGGCAGCTCCCATGGTGTGTGCGAACGTATTTAAAATCAAAATACTGGATATGGATTGATCTAAGCGTTCCTTAACCTCAACAAGTGCTTTCCCCTTTGAAGGAGATTGTTTAACGATGCTCTCAACATAGCTAGGCGTAATGGATAATAACACCGCCTCAAGTACAGAACAGAGAAACGAAATGCCAATAGCAATAACAAGGTAGGTAATGAGTAGGGTCATGATGTCTGTAAAATTATTTTAGAATAAAGATAAGTGTAAAGGCTGCTATGAGAAACAGTAAATTAACCATACAAGTAATTTCTCTTTAGTACCAGTATAGCTTGCTAATTATGACGCATAAGCTTTGGCTCATGGTATATCCATTTCTGCCTCTATAAGCTGGTAATCACCTTTGATGTTTAAAGTGATAGTGATAGGCATATTACTATCATTTTTCCAGTACCAACCATGCGTACCTGCAAATGTCGTAGTTAACGTACCGCTTGCCAGACTGTTAGTATTTTCTTTATAACTTTTGAAGTAGCCTGATGTATCACCTTCTGGCTCGCCATGAAAATCATAAAATAATGCCTCGCCATCCGTTTCCCATGAGTACTGAAGAACAGCACCTTTATCCATATACAACTTGTATTCCGTGTAATCTAGATCGGGAATTATAATGCTGATTGAGTCTTTCCATTGTGGCTGTAGATTATCTGCAAGCCTGTTTACTGTTGCACCGGTTTTATCCGTGTCAGCTTTTTGAGAATATTCTTGAGACAGTCTAAATTCTTCATAATTTGTACTATGTTCATAGCGGTGCATTTGCATCAAGAAAAGTAATGTTCCCAAGAGAATGAGAGCATAGTTAGCAATCAGACTAAATGTTTCAAAGGCATCGTTTTTTCGCCAAGTAGTAAGCAGTGTGAGCATGAGTGCCAATGCACTGATTTGACCTAATTCAATACCTACGTTGAACGATATGATATTCAGTAGTAACTGCTCTTCACTTAATGGTAATTCCTGTAAACGTGTGGATAAACCGAAGCCGTGTATTAGACCTAGACCAACGATCATGAACATCATATTGGGCGGGGTAATATTGAGGTATTTTCGAAAACCATTAATATTGGCGAAAGCGATATAACAAACACTCAGAGCAATCACAGCGTCGATGACAAAGTAATTCAGCTGAATGGCATTAAAGGTAGCGAAGATAAGCGTGATACTGTGACCAAGCGTAAAGGCGGTAATATATTTAACAATATCGCGGAATGTGGTTAGGAAAAAGATGATTCCAAATACAAATGCCAAGTGGTCATAGCCAGATAACATATGAGTGGCACCAAGCCACATATAACGTAGGTTGCCCCCTTCGATTATTGACAGTTTCTCAGCTTCAGACATGCCGTGAGAAAAGGCTAACTGTGAAAACAAGCTCAACATCAGCAGGCCAATAATTAGGTAAAAAGTACGGCTAAAAAAACGGGTTGTGAGTAGCACTTATGATGGTCCTTATTTATATATTTAATGAGGTCAGTCGTAACTTATGGATATCTCGAAATGACAATGGTAACGAGAATAGGGATCTTTTTCTTCGTTAATTTAATGTTAAGTGAGGACCTTATAATCAATCCCTTCTATATAACGTTTCTTAGTTAAAGGGGTGCTCGTGCAGTATTTTGAATGCTCAAAATCAATAAAACGATACATTAAATGTGCATCACGGTGTTGATGAATACCTAGACGTGTCGTTTCAATAATTTTGCATATCTGCACATCACCCAAAACAAGTGCAGTATCATCAATGTAAGTAGATGAATAAATGTCAGCTTGTGTGCCTTCAAAATCACGAATAGTCATGGCGATACCAGATGAAATAAATAAGTTTACTTTATTTGTGCTAAATAAATGGGAGAAGAGTTCAATATGAGCATTCTAGTATTACAACTCATTATCAAACAATGGGACAAAAGCCAGCGAACACAACAACATGCTGATGAAAGAGCTAAGATAGAAAATCACTATCCCATCCACTTTCCACCAGCGTGTTATACCGCAGATAAACAATGTGTCATTGACGGTCACGGTGATGATCTACTTAACAATAGAATGAATTACTCACAACCCAGTAGTAACACAATACAGGTTGATCGCTTTCAAGTTAACTTAAACGAGAAAGAGCTTGTGTATCGTAATAACCCGTCAGATTCAGCTAGAAGAGTAGGCTCATTAGACTCTGGGTGGCTCCAATGCCAATATGATTGGCGATACAGCGTCTATGAAGGAGGGCTTTATTATTGGTTATATGAAGAAGTCACACTCAACGCGATAGTTATAAACACCTTTGATGAAAATATATTTTTAACTTCTAAGCCTGAGCGCATTCTGTTGAATGAATCCAATCACTAGTCACCAACGGGCTGCTATAAATGGCGCTGTTCTTTTTTAGTAAACGTCCAAGCGATAAAACGACTAACTTTTTGTCCCTGCGCCATATCGATCGTTTTTACTTCAACGGCTTTAACGTTGTCTAACATATTGTAAAGAGGCTTGAGGTTATCCTTTTTGGATACCAGAGAGCTAAACCATAGACACTGGTCAGCAAATTCTACACTCTGTTCAATCATAGTAGCGATAAACTTCATCTCACCACCAGGGCACCAAAGTTCAGCATTCTGACCGCCGAAATTAAGTTTATTTTGCATCCCCTTGCCAAGATTTTTCCACTTACGCTGGGTGCCTTTTTTTGCCGCATCAATCGAGGCATGAAAAGGAGGGTTGCACAGAGTGAGATGGAAAAAATCACTCGGGCTGATCACTCCTCTAAAAATATCTTCGGAATTTTTTTGTAACTTGAGTTTGATATTCAGTTTATTGAAGTGGCAAATCTGCTGCGCCACTTTGATTGCCACAGGATCGATATCAACGCCGGTAAAGTGCCAACCGTATTCACTCTGACCAATGAGTGGATAGACCAGATTAGCACCAGTACCAATATCTAATACCTTGATGTTACGCCCCTGAGGTACAATATGATTGTTGTCGTTGGCAAGTAGATCTGCCAGATGATGTATATAGTCAACGCGGCCGGGAATCGGTGGGCACAAGTAGCTAGTAGGGATATCCCAGAAGTAGATATTGTAATGCAGCTTGAGCAATGCTTGATTAAGTGCCCGCACCGCCTGCTCATCATGAAAGTCGATGGTAAGCCCACCAACTGGATTACTTCGTGTAAAAGCCTCTAGTTCAGGCGACTGTTTCACTAAACGTGTAAAGTTATAGCCATCACCGTGTTGGTTACGCGGGTGCAGCTTTGTTTTGCTAGTCATTTTAAATCGACCACGACTTCATTCGTTACCGTGGAGCCTTTTCGTAAAATGAGCTCGACAATAATAAAAGCAAACGGAATAACAGCCGCTAAAAACAAGGCTAACCAGACAAATAGTGACCAAGCTTTCTTGTCGGTGACAAGTAGCGATAGCACAAGATAAGCCATGAACAAAACGCCATGAAATAGTCCAATATAAAAAACAAAGTCCCTACTTATCACTCCAAACGATACACATAAAATTGTTAAAAATGACAAGCCTTCAACAATACTAACCACTCTAAAAGTTTTCAGCATATAAAGGCCCTTTAATTTTCTTTATCTTGAGTCATATCGTCGGCCTCTAAAGCCAACTTCGCCCTTTCAGCTTTTGAGATATATTTGTCTTTTTTACTATCTTGTAAGCGTTTTTCAGGGTTTCTTAACTTATTTTTATGTAACTGAATTAACTTCTTTTTACGGTTCATTAGGTCTTTCTTATTGATGATTAAAGGGGGAGGGCGACAACTAGTCTGAGACTGGGGATGGCGTCCCCTTTAGGACTGACTTAGCTTTTAGATTTTGACTTCCAATTTCCCCATGGATCGCTCTTCTTGTCCGAGTCCTGTCTTTTCACCTTGCCCGAGTCCTGTCTTTTCTCCTGTTCCCACTCGGCCGATTTAGCTTCGCGTTTTACGCGCAATTGCTCAGCGTCTTCTAAACTCAACTCCGCAGGTTCAGCAATGACTTGACCTTCTGGAATAACTCTATC
>ENA-ORXI01000649-ORXI01000649.1-sediment-metagenome-genome-assembly--contig:-NODE-649-length-28820-cov-9.490380_pt1 | contig 28820 bp, 37 predicted proteins | sample MGYA00237861_ERZ511468 | MGnify/ENA primary metagenome ERZ511468 (study PRJEB26299, sample SAMN06266213) | sediment metagenome | isolation source: Hudson Canyon methane seep mesocosm | place: USA:Hudson... | reverse complement strand
TCTTGTCGAAGAAAGCCAAGTAAAGAAGAGATTGCAGAACATGAAGCTCTTTATAAAGAATGGAAACGTGCTGAATAAAGGTATTGCAAAGAATAGGTATTGGGGATAAAAACCAATACCAAATAAGAGATAGCTTTTCTTCCCATGTGATTTTTTTATGAGGAGTTTACTCTGGACATCATTTTTGTTAAAACAGTAAGACAGTTCAACAACCTTTCAAAAATATACAAGATATATAAAAGACAAAAAATACCTTTTTTATTAACTCAAAGTCAGCACAGTGAAAATAAAATTTGATTGGAACCCTTTTATAAAGGGATTATAGGAATAATGGCAGAGAAGAAGGGGTTCGAACCCTCGTTTGCTTTCACAAAACACCGCTTCCAACGGTGCACCTTCGACCACTCAGACACTTCTCTATTTGTAGATGGGGATTATAACCAAAGATTTTTAAGAATTTATAAATCTAAAGCTATTATTTTTTTTTGAGTTTTATTAAATCTAAGAATTTTTTATATCCAAACTCTTTTATAGTTAAATGAAATAAAATAAAACCACTTAAACTACTCGCTAATGCAAGTCCATACACACCATAAGGTTTGATTAAAATCAAAGATAAAATTATATTGGCTATTAAAGATTTCATCGTAATTTTGGCTGCAAGTCCTTGTTGTTCATGAGAGTATAACCATAATGAAAATATTTTTCCTAATCCAAACGGTAATAATCCTACTAAATACATAGTTAAGACTAATGCTGTCGTTTGAGTATCTTGCACAGTAAAAGCACCTCGTTCAAATAATAACTCAACAATCAACGTATTAAATACTATTCCTATGAGTGTCGATATACCTAAAAGTCCAAGTAATACATAAAATGCTTTTCGTAAATACAACAATGCTTTTTCTTCATTTTTATTTTTAATTGCTTTTGCAATAGTTGGAAACAATGCAACAGAAGTAGCAATTGCAAATAAAGCCAATGGTAACTGAAATAATCTATTTGCATAATATAAATAACTAATACTTCCCGTGATTAAAAAACTAGCCAACCATGTATCTAAAAAAGCAGCAACATGTGCGGCACTACTTCCAAATACAGCTGGATAAAATTGTTTGTAGAACTTACTCTGTTTTATATCTCTTTTTTTCTTTTTTAAATTTGTTGTAAAAAACTTTATTTTTAGTTTTTTGATTGCATAGAGATGCACAAATACTTGTAAGAATCCACCTGTAACTACACCCCAACTTAAATAATACACTATCTCTTTAGACTCTAAATCTTTAGATAATAATAACGCACCTATAAGTGATAAATTTAATAAAGCTGTTGAAAAAGCGGTAGTAGTGAAATGATTTTTATATTGTAATAAAGCAGCCAAAAAAGTAACTACAAAAATAAGAGGTAAATAGTAAAAACAAATAGCTACCAATGGCGATGCTAATGCTACTGTTGCTTCATCAAAACCTATAGCAATAACTTGGGTAAAAAAAGATGAAAATATACTAACTACAATACTCAATAGTATAATAAATACTAAAAATTGAAGAAATATCACACTACTAAATCGTACTTTGTGTTTATTTTTTGCATATGCAGGAATAAATACTTGAGTAAAAGCACCTTCCGCAAAAATACGTCTAAATAAATTCGGTAGTTTAAATGCAACAAAAAAGATATCACTGTAGATGTTTGCTCCAAGAATTGAAGCTGTTAAAAGATCTCTTAAAAATCCTAAAATTCTAGAAACTAAAATACCTGCACTGTTTGTAAATATATGTTTTAAAATAGTACACGTCCTCATATCAGAATGTTGTATTATAGTCTATATATGTTTACATTTTGATATTAAATCTAAATTATATCTCTATAGATTAGTTAAGTTATTTTTTGTTATTATCAACTTATAAAATACAAAGGATACAAATGAAAAAACTTTTACTTATTATGTTAAGTATAGTATATGTATATGCTGCAAACCCTATTGCGGTACTAGAAACAACTCAAGGAACTATCGAGATAGAACTCAGAGCTGATTTAGCACCAAAAACTGTTGAAAACTTTTCTACACATATTAAAAATGGATATTATGATGGTCTTATTTTTCACAGAATTATTAAAAACTTTATGATTCAAGGTGGAGATCCTACAGGTACAGGACGAGCTGGGGAATCAATCTGGGGTGGAAAGTTCCAAGATGAATTTAATTCAAAAGCAATGTTTAATAAAATTGGAGTTTTAGCTATGGCGAACTCAGGTCCAAATACAAATGGAAGTCAATTTTTTATAACAACAGTAGAAACACCTTGGTTAAATGGTAAACATACTATTTTTGGATATGTGAAAAGTGATGAGAGTTTTAAGATAGTTAAAAAACTTGAAAATGTTCCTACATCAGGAAGATATGGTGGAAATAAACCACTTGAAGAACAAAAAATCATAAAAGCATATATCAAATGAATGAAGACAAACTAATAGTTTGTGACTGTAAAAACATAAACTATGCAGAGGTAAAAGAAGCCGTAGATGAATACGGTTTTGATATGGAACTTATTATGCAAAAAACAGCTGCAGGATCTGCATGTGAATGTTGTTTAGAACTATGTGATAGAGTTGATATGACCTTACCTGTAGCAATAGACAAAATAAGAAAAGAACAACGAGATAAAACAAAAAATATATAAAAGAGCTCTCTTTTATATATTTTACTTAGTCTAAAAAATAAACTGAATAATTAGCGGTAAAAAAACTGCTGTTATTATCCCACCCAATCCCATAGCTAAAGCGGAAAAAGCTGCAGCTTTTTCACTAATTTCTATAGCTCTAGCGGTTCCAATCCCATGAGAGATAAGTCCAAGAGCAAAACCTTTTGATGTGTCATGTTTGATTTTTAACATTTTAAATAGAGTTGTACCTAATAAAGCTCCAATAATACCAGTTATAATAACAAAACCAACAGCCAATGAGGGGATAGCACCTATTTGCTCTGAAGTAATAATAGCTATTGGTGCTGTTATTGATTTTGTAGTCATAGATAAAATTGTTGGTAACTCTGCTCCTAAAATCCAAAGTAATCCAACAGCAATCAAAATAGAGAAAACTCCTGCAACAACTAAAGTAATCATAATAGGAACAAACAAAGACTTTATATATTTTAAATTGTTATATAAAGGAAGTGCTAAAGCTACTGTTGCAGGACCAAGAAAAAAATGTATTATCTCAACACCTTTGAAGTACTCTTCATATGTAGTCCCAGTAAAAAGTATCACACTCATAATAATTAAATATGAAACTATAATTGGCTGTAACAATACTTGTTTATTAGATTTTTCATATACAATAATACCAAATTTAAAAGCACCAAGAGTAAGAAGAAGCCAAGTTAATGGAGTAGATGTTATATATTCAACTAATGCATCTACATTCATCTTTTTTCCTCTTGTTTAATAGTAAGGTAGTCCATTAACTTTGCACTAAACATAAGAGCAATTATTGTGCCAATTACAAGTGAAACTAAAATAGCCCAAAACTCTTTTGATATAATATCAGCTTGGGTAATAATTCCCATAGCTGCTGGTATAAATAAAAGAGGTAAATACCTTAAGTGATTTGCCACAGCGTGATCTAAACTGGGAAAACTACTTTTACGTATAATCAAAAATATTAGTAATAACACCATTCCAATAACTGGACCTGGTACTAATAATGAAAATAATGTAGATATGCACTCTCCTAAAAATTGAAAACTTAAAAGAGTTATAATTCCTTTTAACATAGTATCTCCTGTATATTTGTAACTGCAAATAATAGCTAAATACTATAAAAAACAGTTGTATAAGAAATACAATTTGCTTAAGTTAGTCAGTTACTACTTTTGTAATGATTTAAGAATATCAATGATATCTTGAGGTTCACATCTTTTTGTATAATCTTCATCTATAAAAGAAAAAACAATCTCTTTTTTTTTATTAATTAAGTATGTTGCAGGCATAGGTATTTCATAACTGTTTTCCTGATTTTTAGAAGGGATATCAATTCCAAAACTTAGATAAATAGGTTTTAATTCATCAGCTAATGAAAATACTAATCCATAATCTTTTGCAATAATATTATTAGCATCACTTAATACTTCAAAAGCAAGTTCATTCTTTTCTTTAGTACTTAAACTAGAATCTGTAGATTGTGGTGATACTGCAATTAAAGACGCACCTAATTTTTTAAATTCATCGTTATATGATTGTAAGGCCTTTAATTCTAAATTACAATATGGACACCACTCTCCTCTATAAAAATTCACTATAACAAATTCATTATTGTCTAATGTATCAAATAATGAAATTTCTTTTCCAACTGCATTTGGCAATTTTATCTCTTTAGCAAAGTCACCTACTTTTAAAGCATTTTTACTAATACTAGCATCTTCTAATTCTTTTGTTGCAACTTTCATTTTTTCTTGTATTTCTTGAGGAACTTTTGCTTTAAATCCATTTTGGTATTCTTTAATTGCATCTATTAATCTTGACATTTTTTTTCCTTTTCTTATTATAGAATACTTATTCTATAATAGTAAACTTTAACGATTTAAACTTTCATAAAAAATTTTATCGCACCATACTTATGAGATTTTTAATAATGGCATCACTATCTTCTTTTGAATTATTATATTTACCATAAACTTGAAAGCCATGTATAAACGTAATAAATGTGAGTGCCATTGCTTTGGAGTCACCTGTAAATTCGCTTGACTCAAAGGCTTGTGTTAAATTGATTTCCATTTGTGTACAAACAGTATCAAAATAATTTCTTGGAATATTATATGTATCTTCATCTACATATTCTTTTTCACGCAATGTATTTGAAAATAAACAACCTTTAAAATCATCCTTAAATGTAAAACTTTGAAAGAATAAAACAATACCCTGCTTACCAGGATTTTCTTTTAATATTGCCAATTTTTGGGCTGACTTTTTTGTATAATAATTATCAAGAGCATCTTTAAAAATACCTTCTTTATCTTGAAATAAAGAATACATTGTTCTACGATTCAAACCAGTATGTTTAACTAGTTGTGCCATAGAGACACCTTCATATCCTTTTTCCCAAAATAATTCCATTGCATTATCAAGTACTTTTTCAATATCATATTCTACAGGTCTTGCCATTATTCTATCTCCATTTGTGACATTATAGAACAATAGTTCTATAATGTCAATAATTTTATATTATAGAGAATAATTAATTTATAGTTGTAAGAAACCTGAGGGTAAAAAAGAGAAAAATCTCTCTATATTGAAAATGGCATTTCAATATAAAAGAGATTATAAAATAAGATTATTTAATTTTATCAATAACTTTCATTAAAAAGTTAGCAGAGTTTTTAGCACTTGTTACTAAAAATTCTTCGAAACTAAATCCTGCATCCATATCAGCAGTATCACTAATAGCTCTTAAAATTAAACATGGAACATTTAATGCATCACAAACAACTGCAACACTTGCACCTTCCATCTCTAATGCATCAGCTTTAAAAGTAGTTTCTATAAATGACTTTCTAGCCTCATCAGCAACAAACTGATCACCTGTAGCAATAATACCTTCAATAATTTTAATATTATTTTCTTGTGCAACTTCTAATGCTATATTTTTTAATGTCTCATCTGTATTTACATATACGCTTCCACCAGGAACGAATCCATGAGGATGACCAAATGCAGTTATATCTAAATCGTGTTGAGAAAGTTGATTAGCAACAATTAAGTCACCAATTTTAAGTGCAGGATTAACTCCACCAGCAACACCAGAAAATAATAAAGTATCACACCCAAATTTTTGGATCATAGTAGATGCAGTCAATGTAGAAAAAACTTTACCTATTTTACTGTATGCAATTACAACTTCTAAATTACCTAACTTACATTCATAATAAGTATTATTAGCGTAATCAACTTTATTGATATCTGTAAAGTGAGATAAAAGAGGAGTAATTTCCTCTTCCATAGCACCCATTATTGCTAATTTAGTCATTTAAAGCCTCCAAAGTTGCTTCTAAAGTTTTAATATCAGATACATTTAGTGTAGGTACAGCTTTATTGATTTTTCTATTCATACCTTTTAAAACAGCTCCATTTCCAAATTCAATCATCATATCTAAATCTGTTGTGTGAGCAACGATAGAATGTTTATATTTAACAGGAGAGATAAGTTGAGAACTTAATAATTCAATTGCATCTTTTTTTGTATTATAAGGATTAGTTGAAACATTTGAAATTACAGATGTTTCAAAATTATCCGTAATATACTCTGATAAATAAGGTTGTAGTTTCTCAACAGCACTTGTTAATAATTCACAATGGCTTGCAACACTCATATCAAGTACTAAAGCTCTTTTAGCTCCAGCTTCTTTAAATGTATCTACAAGTGATTCTAAATCTGCTTTAAGACCAGCAACTACAATTTGTCCATCCATATTATAATTAGCAGCCCAAACTTTTTTACCTGCATCTCTTTGAGTTTGTGTTATATTTTCAACTGTAGCATCATCAAGTCCAACTAAAGCCATCATTCCAGCACCTGCACCAGCACAAGCTTCATTCATAAATAAACCACGTCTATGTACAAGTTCAATCGCATCAAGATAACTAATTGCACCACTTGCAACTAAAGCAGAAAATTCACCAAGAGAATGTCCTAAAACAAATTCTGGTTTAATGTCACTTTTTTCCTTAAATACAGCAAGAGCAATACAACTAACTAATAAAATAGCAGGTTGTGTAAATTCAGTTTTACCTAAATCTTCACTTTCATTAAATAATAAATCTTCAAAATTAAAACCTAGTCTATCACTTGCATTTTTAATCATCTCTTTAGCAATATCGCTATTTTCAAAAAAATCTTTTCCCATACCATTTGTTTGACTTCCCTGACCTGGGAATATAAAAGCAACTTTTTTCATTTTTTTTCCTTATATAAAATTTGAGTATAAACTAAAAACTCCTATTTCCGAAGAAATAGGAGTTTTAATAAACGTAAATAGATTACGATTAGTGACCTGAACAACAACCACCTGAAGATTTTTCTTCAACTGGCTCAGATGAACAACATCCACCTTCAGAACCATGATCATGAGAATGAGCTTCTTCAGAATCTGAATCACAACTTCCTCCACCACAACATCCACCACCACCTGCAGCAGCCATACCACCAACAACACCAACTTGAATCTCTTCTTCAGTTGCAGCTCTTGTAGCTAATACAGTAACACTAAACATTAATGTTTTACCAGCCATTGGGTGATTATAATCAATAGTAACTTCAGTTTCAGTAACTGCTTTAACAATAACTTGTACAGTTTCTCCACCTTCACCAGTACCATATAAAGACATACCTTCTTTTAATTCGATATCAGCAAATTGTTCTTTTGGAAGAGTTTGTGCAGCTTCCTCATTATATTCACCATAAGCATCAACTGGTTGAACTAAAACATCAGCTTTATCTCCAGCATTTAAGTTAATTAATTCTTTTTCAAGACCTGGAATAATTTGACCCATATCACTAATGAATTCTAATGGAGCTCCTCCAACATTTGTATCTAATTGTACTTTACTATTTGCATCGTTTAATGTATATTCTATTGATATTACTTTATTTGACATTATTTTTCCTTTTAATTTTTTTATTCTTAATTTTTAATTTTTTTAGAAGCTTCTTTTGCTTCATTAGACTCAGGATAAACCTCTACAATTGTGCTATAGAAATTTTGAGCATTCTCTTCATCACCAAGTTTATCAAATGAGATTGCACTATGTAAAAGAAGTTTAGGTAAATATTTTGCTTTATCATATAACGTCATACTCTTTTTAAAATAGTGTAATGCATCTTTATATTTTTTTCTATAATATTTAATCTCTCCAACATAAAAACTAGATTCAGCAGGTCTGTAATTTTTACTAATTAAATCTTCAAAAATGATTATAGCTTTTGTAAAGTTATCTTTCTTAAACAAAAGTTTAGCTTCAGCTAAACGTTCTTTATTACTTTTTTTCTTTACGCTTGAACTTTTAGTATTACTTTTTATAGATTTACTATCTAATAATGCAATTAGTTTATTAAATTCTTTTTTTGTAACATATTTGCTATTGATATCATTTACTAATTTTACAATTTTATCAAATGACTTTTGCACGATAGCAATATTTTTATTGTTTTGTTCAATTTGAGATTTCATTTTTTGCATATCATCATCAATAGCTATTTGCATATTTGCAATAATTTCACTATTTTTGTTAATATCATTCGTAGTAGTTTGGTTAAGTAATTTAAATTCATCCATATGTTTATTTAAAGAGATAAACACTTTGTTTAATTTTATACTTTCACCTTCAAGTAATGATTCAATACCGTCAACTCTTTCATTTAAGTCTTGAAGTTTTGTATCTGTTTTCTTTAGCTTTTTTTCTGTTTTAGCAACTATTTTTTTATTTTTTACTATCACTTCTTCAGTTTTTGTTAACCCATAAGGTTTTGCAGCTTCCAAATTACCCGCACCAAACATTGAAGTTTCAGCAAAAGATGCTGAAACCAATAAAAAACTTACACTTACAATTAATCTAATCAAAAAAAACTCTTAATTATGGAAGTAATCTATAATCAACTCTTCTGTTCATTTTCCAACAAGCAGTATTTCTTTGTGTACAAACAGGGTTACTTTCACCAAAACTAACCATAACAATTTTATTAGCATCTACACCATCTGCAACTAATGCATCTTTAGTAGCTTTAGCTCTTTTTAAACCTAACGCGTAGTTATATTCATCACTACCCCATTCATCACAGTTACCTTCAAGTTTAATTTTTAAATCAGAATATGATTGTTGTGTTTCATCAATTTTTACATAGTTTGAAGTTGTAACTTCTCTCATTTCATCACTTAATTTGTATTTATCAAATCCAAAATGTACTGACTCTAATAATACAACTTTACCATCAACATCACTTTGTACTCTATTAACTGATTCATTCGTTATTTTTTGTAAAGAATTCACAGAATTACTATTTGTAGATGAATTTGCAGATTGATCATCAGAAACCATTACTTTATCCATTTTTTTATCTACACTAGATACAGGTGCATTCGCATCGTCATACTCTACATCTTTAGATGCACAACCAGCTAATAGTCCAACTGCACACATACCTATAAGTGTATTTTTTAACATACTCTTCATATTAATTCCTCATAAAATTTATTTCATACATTCTACAATATAGATACTTAAATTAAAATAACTACCAATCTATAGATTGTAACTTACCAGTCTTTAAAGGGAATAGAAAACTTTTATTGTAATTTACTCTAATAATACCTAAATAACTTTTATCTGTAGTTTTAATGAATAATATAGATTCTCCATTTGAAGAGAACTTAGGAAATTGATTTCGTCCATTTGTAGTTAATCTTCGGACATAGTCACTTTTAGTTGATATCAAATAAAGATTAAAAACATTTGCACCAAATTCATTGTCTGTTTCACGACTAGAATATACAATATAATCATCTGATGTTGTACATTGTGAGTTGTTTTTACCATGATAAATTAATCGCTCTACACCATTTTGACCAATCTTTTTAGCAAAAATGTTTGGATATTTTAAACGATCAGATACAAAAACAATTTTCGAATCATTTTCGACAAAATTACCACCAACATCTATCCCTGAATATTTTGTTATTCTAGTTTTGATTTTTGTAACTGTATTGTAAACATAGATATCAGGTTGAGAATTTGGAGCCATTGTTAAAACTAATTTAGTACCATCATCACTAACATCAGAACACACAATCATCCCATCACTTGTTAAAATTGTTTCAAGACGATTAGTATAAAGGTTTTGTTTCATCAATGCTGGAGTTAACCCTTTATAACTAGTATAATAAAATGCATTTTGTTCAGAAGATGCCCATTTAGGAAAAATATTTAATCCGCCTTTTACCACAACTTTTTGATAAGATAAAGTGTAATCAGCAATAACTATTTCACTAGTCTTAGAATCTAAATATCTCGAAAATATTACAAACTTATCCATCCAATCAATAGAAGGAGCTTTTAAATATCTATTAACATCAATAGCAATTTTATGTGCTAAGAATACATATCTATCAAAAGTTGAAGTTGCATAAGATTTATTAAGAACTATATTATTAGTATTAACATCATATAGTTTGATATTAACAATATATCTTTTTTGTGCATCTTGAGTTACTTGAAATACTAAGTATAAATCAATACCGTTATCTTTTAAAGTTTTATATTTAGGCATTTCAATAAATTGTGTTTCAATTGTTATTGGATTATCATTAAAATGACTACTAACTTGTAAATCTTTTTGTATTAATTTTAATATTTTAGTATCAATTGATTTGTGTTTATACGAATCATTTGCCGCAACAACACTGATTGTTGGTAAATTGGATTTATTTTTCACTATCTCCATTGTTGCATCTATCGAAAATGCAAAGTCAAAGAGTACGAAAAAAAGTATTATTTTTAACATTATTAACCTTTTGATTGAAATGAGATTTCAATATTTACTGTTTTATTTAAAGGACTGACAGGATAACTTTTTTGTGTTTCACTACTCAAAAATGCTTTTAACTGATTATCAAATCCATCATTACCAGAGTATTGTATAAATTTAAAACTAAATTTTCCATTATTAAAAATAATTATATTAACTTTAGCTTTTAAATCATCAGCAAAAATTGTTGGAATCCATCTAGTAGATAAAATTTGATAAATTTTTGTATAGTAAGGATCCTGTTTATCTTTTGCTTTATCCATCATAACATTTTTATTACTAGATTTTGATTCGAGTTTTTCAGTAAGCTTTGATAATACTATATTTTTAGTTTTTTTCTCTTTTTCAAATTTAGATTTAAATCTACTTGCAATACTACTATTTTTAACATTTAATACCTCATCTTTTGATACTTTTTTATTATTAGTTTTAACATTAGCAAATAATGATTTTAAATTACTACGTTGTTTAACACTAACTGATGTAGTTTTTTTAACAATTTTTTTTGCAATATCTCTATTTTTTACAGTACTTTTAATTGTGATTTTTTCTTTTTTTTCAGTTTTTGTTTCAAGAATCATATCAAGTTGTAAAACTGTAGTTTTAACGGTAGCATTTATCTTTTTTACTTCACTTGTTTTTACATAAACAAGAAATGATAATATTAAGATGATATAAATAGAAATTGAAGCTATTGCTGAATAGATAAGTTCTTGTTTATTAGCCATCTGTAATTAGTGCTACTTTAAAAAATCCAGCTTCTTTAACTGTTTTTAGAATATATACAACATCTTCATATTTTAAACTTTTATCTGCTCTAATATGAACAGAGGTATCTCTATTTTTATTTTTAGAATATAAAATAAAGTTATCTGCAAAGTTATTAAATTTGTATTTTTTTTTATTAATTCGAATTTCTCTAACATCACTAATAGTAATATCAATTTTATTAAGTTGTTGTAGTTTTTTAGATTTACTACCTTTTGGTAGGTTGATATTTTCTTCATACTCTATTACAGGAGCTGTTACCATTAAGATGGCTAACAGCACCAACATTACATCCACTAAAGGTGTAATATTTAAATCAGGTTTTTGTTCATAATCATACATGATTATTAATCTCTAGCTATTAGAATATCAATTTGAGATTTAATATATGTGTTAAATTCATATACTTTTCGTGTAAGTATCTGATGAAAAGTATAAGCAAATATTGCAACAAATATTCCAGCAGCTGTTGCTACAAGTGCCTCACTTATTACAGGTGCAATAACGGAAAAACTCACTTTACTTTCAGTTGAAAACTTCGCAAATGATTCTAGTATACCAACAACAGTACCAAATAGACCAATAAATGGTGCAGTAGACGATACAATTGATAACCAAGAAATACCTGTACTAGCTTCTCTGACTAAAGAAGTCTCACAAACATTTAAGAACTCTTTAGAAACAGGTGCTTTATTTAAACATTGTCCAATTCTTGATAAGGGATTAACAGTAGATTCTCTTGATAATAGGGTATTAAGATTGTTCATTTCTGTATCGACAAAACCAACTAATTGAAAATATTTGTATAAAAATATCCAAAAAACAAGTATGAAATAAATAGAAAGTAGTGCTAATACTCCAATGGAGATAGCACTACTATTATTAAAAAAATTTAATATTGTATCAATCATTTAAACTTAACTAAAAGAATTGATTTTAGATTCAACTGCAGCCATAGATACATTTGAGTCTTTCACAGAATTTACTAGATCTTTAGCTAATTCTAATTTCGCAGAAATATCTGAGTCTTCATCATTAGATAAAGAAACTGCACCATCAACTAAAACATCTATTGAGTCTTCAGACACTTTTACGTGTCCCCAGTTAATTGCAACAGCTTCTTTTAAAGCGTCTTTCTTTTCTATTTCAATAACACCAACAGTTAATGCTGATACTAAAGAAGCGTGATTAGGTAAAACTCCGAACTCTCCCTCTTTACCTGGAAGAGTTACAGATTTTACTTCACTATTAAATATTTCACCATTTGGTGTAACTATTGATAGTTTAATTGTATCCATATTTTTACCTTTGTAAGCTATTAAGCTTTCATACCTTCAGCTTTTGCAATAGCTTCATCAATACCACCAACCATATAAAATGCTTTTTCTGGCATATGATCGTAAGTACCTTCTAAAATACCTTTGAAACCTTTGATTGTATCAGCAAGCTCAACATATTTACCAGGAGAACCTGTAAATACTTCAGCAACGAAGAATGGTTGAGATAAGAATTTTTCAACTTTTCTTGCTCTTTCAACAACAAGTTTATCAGCTTCAGATAATTCATCCATACCAAGAATCGCAATGATATCTTGTAAATCTTTGAATTTTTGTAAAAGTGCTTGAACACCTCTAGCTGTTTCATAATGCTCATTACCTAAAATATCTGCAGAAAGAATTCTTGAAGTAGAATCTAGTGGATCAACCGCTGGATAAATACCTTTTTCTGCAATTTTTCTGTTAAGAACTGTAGTAGCATCTAAGTGAGCAAAAACAGAAGCAGGAGCTGGATCTGTTAAGTCATCCGCAGGAACATAAACAGCTTGTACAGAAGTAATAGAACCTTTCTTAGTTGTAGTAATTCTTTCTTGTAAAGCACCCATTTCTCTTGCTAATGTTGGTTGGTAACCAACAGCTGAAGGGATTCTTCCTAGAAGAGCTGACATCTCAGAACCTGATTGTGCAAATCTAAAGATGTTATCTACGAACATTAAAACGTCTAGACCTTTTTCATCTCTGAAGTACTCAGCCATTGTAAGACCTGTTAAAGCAATTCTATTTCTTGCTCCTGGAGGCTCACTCATTTGACCATAACATAAAGCAACTTTATCTAATACGTTAGAATCTTTCATCTCGTAGTATAGATCGTTTCCTTCTCTTGTTCTTTCACCAACACCAGCAAATACAGAGTAACCATCATGTTTAAACGCAACATTATGAATAAGTTCCATAATAATAACTGTTTTACCAACACCAGCACCACCAAATAGACCAACTTTACCACCCTTAGAGTAAGGAGCAAGTAAATCAACAACTTTGATACCTGTTTCAAACATCTCAGTTGATGTAGCTTGTTCTTCAAATGTAGGAGCTTCTCTGTGAATTGACATTCTTGGAGCATCTGCTGATACTTGCGCACCATCATCAACTGGTTCACCAATAACGTTAAAAATTCTACCTAGAACTTCTTCACCAACTGGAACCATAATTGGAGCTCCATTAGCAACTACTTTAGTTCCTCTTGTTAAACCTTCAGTCATATCCATAGCAATAGTTCTAACTCTGCTATCTCCAAGGTGTGCCGCTACTTCTAATACTAATCTCTCTTTAGTACCAGGTACTTCAATTGCATCATTTATTGCAGGTAGGTATCCGTCGAATTCAACATCAACAACTGGACCCATAATCTGAATTATTTTACCTTCCATATATCCTATTCCTTTCTATTATTTCATCGATTCAACACCAGAAATAATCTCAATTAATTCTGTTGTAATCGCTGCTTGTCTTGCTTTATTAAACTCAACTGTTAAATCATTTACTCTTTCTTTTGCATTATTAGTTGCATTATCCATAGCTTGCATTCTCGCACTATGTTCTGCAGCTAATGAATCAATTAAAGAATAAAACATGTTAAAATCAACATATTTAGCAGTTAATTCATTTAAAATTTCTTCATCATCATCTGGTTCTATATCTAACATAGATGAAGGCTCTTGATCAACTGACACTGTATCTAATGTTACAGGTAAAAGATCTTTTACTCTAAGCTCTTGAGAAAGCATATTTAAAAATCCGTTATATACCATGATAACTTTATCAGTAGTACCGTTGTTAAAATCTTCATAAGCATCTTTTATAAAGTCTGATGCTTTTTCATATGTTGGAGCAGATGTTAATCCAACTATGCTATCAAACAAATCAATATTTTGGAAGTTAAAGTAATCAATACCTTTTCTTCCAGCGGCTCTTAATCTAACAGTTGCACCTTTTGAAGTATACTCTTCAATAAGTGCTTTAACTGCTTTAATTGTAGCAACATTAAAACCACCACAAAGACCTTTATCAGCTGTAACAAAAACAACATCTACAACTTTTGGAGTTTCATTAGAAACAAAAGCTCTATTTAAATTGTCTTCATCTTGAACTTTACTAATTCTCGTAGCAATTTCTGATAAAATATTGTTTATTTTTAAAGCATAACTTTTTGCTTGTTCTGACAATTGTTGTGTTCTTCTTAACTTTGCAGAAGAAACAAGCTTCATAGCTTTTGTTGTCTTCTGTGTATTCTTAACACTTTTAATTTGTCTTGAAATATCTTTTAAGTTAGCCATAATATTTCCTTAGTCTGCTTTAAAAATAGTTTTAAACTCGTTTATTGCTGTTTCAAGAACTGCTTTGATATCATCATCAACTTTTTTCTTAGCATTTAAATCAGTAATCAAACTTGAATATTTAGACGCAATAAAGTCATGAAATTCTGTTTCAAATCTAACAACATCTGAAGGTTCAATATCATCAATGAAACCATTAACACCAGCATATAAAATAGTAACTTGTTTTTCAATAACAAGCGGCTTATTTACACCTTGTTTTAATAGTTCAACCATTCTTTGACCTCTTTCTAACTGAGCTCTAGTAGAAGCATCTAAATCAGAAGCGAATTGTGCAAAAGCTTCAAGCTCTCTAAACTGTGCAAGGTCAAGTTTTAATGTACCAGCAACTTGTTTAGTAGCTTTAATTTGTGCAGCACCACCAACTCTAGATACAGATAAACCAACATTAATAGCAGGTCTAATACCTGAATTAAATAATTCAGTTTCTAGGAAGATTTGTCCATCAGTAATAGAAATTACATTTGTTGGAATATATGCAGCAACATCACCAGCTTGAGTTTCAACGATTGGTAAAGCAGTTAAAGAACCACCACCTAATTCATCATTAACCTTCGCAGCTCTTTCTAATAATCTTGAGTGAAGATAAAAAACATCACCAGGATATGCTTCTCGACCCGGAGGACGTCTAAGTAATAAAGACATTTCTCTGTATGCAACAGCATGTTTAGTTAAATCATCATATACAATTAATGCGTGTTGTCCATTATCTCTAAAGTACTCACCCATTGTAACACCAGCATATGGTGCTAAGTATTGAAGTGCAGAAGATTCAGATGCATTAGCAGTAACAATAGTAGTATACTCCATAGCTCCAGCAGCTTCTAAAGCTCCAACGATATTAGCAACAGTAGATGCTTTTTGACCAATAGCAACATAGATACATTTAACATCTTGTCCCTTTTGATTAATAATAGCATCGATAGCAACTGTAGTTTTACCAGTTTGTCTATCACCAATAATAAGCTCTCTTTGACCTCTTCCGATTGGAACAAGTGCATCAATAGCTTTAATACCAGTAACTAAAGGCTCATGTACAGATTTTCTAGCCATGATTCCTGGAGCTTTTTCTTCTAATAATCTTTTTTCATTAGATTCAATAACACCTTTACCATCAACTGGTTCACCAAGTGCATTTACAACTCTACCAAGTGCAGCAGGACCAACTGGTACTTCAAGAAGTTCACCAACTCTTTTACAACTAGTTCCTTCTCTAAGACCTTCACTAGAACCTAAAATAACAATACCAACGGCTGCTTCTTCTAAATTCTGAGCAAGTCCTCTTGCACCATTTTCAAATTCAACAATTTCTCCAGCCATAACGTTACTAAGTCCGTAAACTTTAGCAATACCATCAGCGAAAGATATTATCTTACCTGTTTCATTAACATCTACATTTAATTCAAAATTATCAATTCTTTCTTTTATTATAGAACTGATTTCATCTGCTTGAATCTTTGTACTCATCAAATTTCTCCTTTGTATTTTTAACTCTTATATTTATTTATAGCAAAACTGACTAAATGTCTAAACTGCTTTTAAAATATGATCAATCATTTGTGATTTCAATCTGTTTTTTGCAAAACCTACTTCAACACCTAGTCCATCTATAGAAACTTTTACACCATCATAATCACAAATATTTTGTGTTAACTTTAAGTCAACACTAAATTTTTGAGAAAATTGAGAATTTAAAGCATCAACATCTTTTTTTGACAATTCTTCATTAGTGTAAATTACACCAGAATAAGAATTATTAATAATAGATAATTCAGCTTCTAAAACATCAACAATTGATGGTACAATGTCTAATCTTTTGTTAGAACCTAAAAGGTTAACAAGATTAGCTGTTGTTTTACTACATTTATCCACAAAAGATAAAATTAGTTCAACTTTTTTACTACTTTCCACTTCAGTCGAAGATAAAATCACAGTAAATTTTTCATCATTATAAGCAGTTGAAATTTCTTTTAACTCTTTATAAACTGATGTCAAATCTTTAGTTTTTCTTCCTGACATTAAAGCTTTTACATATCTTTTTGCAACTAAATCAATCATTTACGCAACCTTTTTTAATATTATGTTAGCAATATCTTTTTGAGATAAAGCAATATTATCGTTACTTAATAATTGGTTAAGAACATTCTCGACAACCTCTTTTTTTACTTTTCTTGTTTCAAGTTCAGTTTTATCATTAAAACTTTTCTCAAGATAAGTAATTTCCTGCTCAACGGCAACTTCAATTTTTTTCTTTATAGCATCTACTTCGCTAGTAGCAATTGAAACTAGTTCACTTGCAACTTTTTTAGCATCTTCTACTTCTTGTTTAGCGTCAGTTAATTTTTTGTCTGATGCTTTTAATATCTCTTGAACTTTATCTAATTCAGATTGAATAGATTCTGTTCTAGATCCAAAAAAGGCTTTCAGTTTATCTGACAACAAGTAATAAATGATTGCAGCAAAAATAAAGAAGTTAACAGTTCTTTCTAAAATATCAGTTTGTACTCCTGCATCACTAGCGAATAATGACATTGGGATAATTGCTGATATAGCAAATAATATTTTCTTCATACTTCTACCACCTATATTGAGCTAAGTTTAGCTTTTAAGCCTTCTTTAAATAGAGGCAATTGGGAAACTAGTGAATTCTCTAAAGATAATTTTTCTTCTCCTAAAGCTACAACAAAATCATTATACTTTTCTTCTGTTTTTACTTTAGCAGCGTTTAATTTACCTTCGGCAACTTCGCTAGCTTCTAGTCTAGCTTTTTCACGAATAGAAAAAGCTTCCTTTTTTGCTTGAGCAATAATTTCTTTTGCTTCATCAAGCATCCCATCTACATCAGCGCCATTGGCTTTAGCATTTTCCATATCAGTTTTGATTTGGCTTTCTCTATCATCAATGTGCTTAAATAAAGGCTTGTAAAGACAGCTATTTAGCCTAGCAAGCACTAATAAAAACACTAAACCTGAACTAAGTAGCAATATTGGACTTATGTCTAACATTTGTTTCTCCATACAATTTTTACAGTTTAGTTACACTAAAACTTACAATCATTGTATCGAAAAAAGCTATGACTTAAATTAAATTAATGCTTATATTTTATTTATTTTGAAATGCTTTACGAATATTCTCAATATCGTCTTGAGAGTTAATTTTAATTTTGAAGTAATTTTGATCTATTTTCACGTCTAAGTTGCTTAATGAAAGGCTTTGTTTAATTTCTGACAGAGCGTCAAAATTGAAATTTGGAGATTTTTTAGTGCTACTTTTTGTACCACTTTTAGTATCGTCTTTTATTTGTTTAACTAATATTTCTGTTTCTCTTACACTTAACTTTTGACCTACGATAGAATCAATAATTATTTTCTGTTCTTGGTCACTTAATCCAACAATTAATTTAGCATGACCAAGAGATATTTTGTCTGCACCAAGCATTTTTTGAGAAAAACTACTTAATGTAAGCAATCTCAATATATTACTGATTGAACTTCTACTTTTTGATACAATTTTTGACAATTCTTCATGTGTTATATTAAAATCATTTATAAGTCCTGCATAAGAATATGCAACTTCTATAATATTTAAGTCATCTCTTTGTATATTTTCTATTAAGGCTAATTCTCTTAGTTGTCTATTTTCAATATCTAATATAACTGATTTTATTGTAGAAATATTAGCTAATTTGGTAGCTCTTAATCTTCGCTCGCCTGCAATTAATAAATAAGAACCACCATTACGTGTTACTACAATAGGTTGTAATAAACCATTTTTTTCAATTGATTCACTTAATTCTTTAATTTTTTCTTCATTAAATATTTTTCGAGGCTGATAAGGATTAGGTTCAATATTATTTACGTCAATTTCTAATATTTCATTTTTATCTGTAATATTGTTAGTTTCATATGCACTTTCTATTTCACCTAGTAATTCTCCTAGTCCTCTACCTAATGCCATCGCTTATCCTTGTTGTAAAATTGATTTTGCAAGATTTGTATACGCTTTTGTTCCACTAGATTTTGGGTCATAAAGCATAATTGGCTTTCCAAAACTTGGACTTTCTGCAAGTTTAATATTTCGAGGTACTACAACATAAGAAGAATCATTCCATTTAAATAATTTACTCTCAAAATGTTTTGCTAAGTCAGCAAATACTTGTTTTGATAAATTATTTTGAGCACTATACATAGTTGGTAAGAAACCTTTTATATCAAGTTGTCTATTTATTGTTTGTCTTATTAGCTTAATCGTATTTAAAAGCTGTGCTAATCCTTCTAAAGCGAAAAATTCACATTGTATTGGTATAAGTACAGATGTTGCGGCACTAAGTGTATTTATAGTTAATGGCCCTAAAGCTGGTGGAGAATCAATAATAATATAGTCATAATCGTTTTTAAGAGGATCGATTTTTCGTTTTAATACTAATTCTCTATCTTTAGTATTCTTATAGAACTCTTTTTCAATACCAACTAATCCAATATTTGATGGAGCAACAAAAAGATTTTCTATATCTTTTGATTCTAGGATTATTTCATTAAGTTCTTTTGTTCCAAGCATAACATGATAAAGATTATATTCATAAGAATCCCTATGAAACCCTAAGCTTGTAGTTGCATTTGATTGTGGATCAGCATCAATTAGTAAAACACGTTTACCTTCAAGTGCTAACGCTGCACTTAAATTTACTGCTGTTGTTGTTTTACCAACACCACCTTTTTGATTTGCTATAGTAATAACTTGAGTCATCTTAAACTAAATACCTTTTTATTTTCAATACATATCGATCCATCTTCATTTAAAATAGCATCTTGTAAAGATACTTTTTTATTTTCTATTGTTGTCGTGTATTGTTTGCTGTACTCAAATTCTATCGTATACTTACTAAAAATTTGCTTCCATTGATTTTTCTCTAAAACTACCTTTAAATAATCATTTAGTAATGTTTTTATATCTACATTTATATCTAAATATCCAAAATCTGAATTAATTTTTTTTAAATTTAGTCCAATACCACAATAGTATAAATTATTTGAATAGTTTGTTATGGTTCCACCAATTTTTTTCTGATCTATATAAAAATCATTAGGCCATTTTAACCATACTTTTGAACCTAATTTGTATAAAATATTTTTTAAAATATAAGAAAAATATATTGAAGCTGATTGCAGAGGAAGATCATTTGGTAATAATGAAGTCTCTATTACAAAAGAGAAAAAAAGATTTCCATTCTTTCCTTCCCAATTGTTATTTCTGCTTCCTAATCCATTTGTTTGTTCTTGTGTAACTATAGCCAAAGGATGGGTATAACCATTTGATTTAATATATTGTTTTAAATATGTATGAGTTGATTCTACAGAATCAAGAAAAATTATCTCCAATTTCTAACCTTTTCCCTCTGATATAAGATACTACATTCATTTGTTTTTTAGATGAAGGTTGTACACTATTTATTTTTATACTTCCCTGTTTACAGCCAACTATTATATAGTCATTTTCAATAACTAAAACTTCACCTACATTATTTGTTGAGACAGTATCATTTAACATACACTCTTTTATCTTTATACCACTCTGCAAATAAATATCTGGCCATGATTTAAATGCTCTATATTTATTATATAGATTATTGGCATTATCAAATGATACTAATCCATCTTTTTTAGATATTTTTTTACAATGAGAGACTAATGATAAATTTTGTTTAATTGGTTCAATATTATTATATTCTTCTAATGTTTCTAGTGTCAACTCAGCTGCACATATTGCTAACTTATCAAAAAGTTCGGCTACTACCATATCTTTACCTATTGAAACATACTTATATCCTAATATATCTCCACTATCTAATCCTACATCCATATTCATAGCAGTTACGCCAGAAAAAGAATCATTATTTAATAATGATTGTTGAATTGGACTAGCTCCTCTATATTGAGGTAGTAATGAAGCATGTAAATTAATACAAGGAGCAATATTTAGAATTTCTTTTGGTAAGATCTGTCCATATGCAGCAACAACGATAATATCTGGCTTTAAATCAACGACTATATTTTGTATTGTATTATCTTTTAGAGTAGTTGGCTGGTAAATTGGAATACTTAATCCATTTTCAAGTGCAAATTTTTTAATGTGTGGAGGAGTTAACTCCTGTTTTCTACCTACAGGTTTATCCGGTTGAGTAAAAAGGGCAATAACATTATAATTTTCTTCTAATAGTTTCTCAAAAATAACGGTAGCATAATCAGGAGTCCCCATAAATAAAATTCTTTTTTCTTTAGACATAACTATTCCTTTCCTATGAATAATGTACCTTTTGTATGATGCTTATTTAATAAAAATTCATAAGCACTTGTTAGGTCAAATCCACTTGCTAAAAACATATTTTTTTTATTTTTCATTAAAAAATTTGCTGCTTTTAACTTTGTAACAATTCCACCAGTAGCAAATTCACTATTTGAACTATGTTTTTCTTCTAGTGCACACTCTTCAATATGTTTAACTATAGTTTGAAGTTTAGCATCATCATGCTCATGAGGATTTTTATCATAGTATCCATCTATATCTGTTAATATAACTAACATATCTCCATCAAAATGTTCTGTAACATATGCTGCTAATTGATCATTATCACCGAATACTAATTCATCAGTTGCAGTAACATCATTTTCATTGATAATTGGTACAATATTATTTTTTAATAAAACATCAATAGCATCTCGAGCATGGTTTAATCGAGTACTATCTTCAAATATTGTAGCTTCCATTAAAACTTGAGAACATAAAATATGATATTTTGAAAATTTTCTTCTGTAAGTGTCTAAAAGTAAGGGTTGACCAAGTGATGCCAAAGCTTGTTTGTTAGCAATAACATGTTTATCTAATTTTAATAGTGAATATCCAGCAGCAACTGCCCCAGAACTCACTAAAATTACTTCATACTCTTCTTTTAATAAAGATATTAAATTTACTAAATTTCTTAATCTTTCTAATGCAAGAACACCGTCTTGAGTTAAAACGGCACTCCCTACTTTTAAAATTAGTCTTCGCATCTATCCCTACTAATTAAATCATATAAAGCATATTTGATTCCATTAATATTATCATGAGTTGCAGAAGAAATAGGTAATACAAAATAAGGTAAATCTTCATTATATTTTGTGTAAGTTAATTCTTGAAGAAAGTATTGTTTATCTTTTTGAAATGAAAAATCATTTTCATTTGATAACTCTAAACCAATACCTTTAATAAATTCTTGAACTTTTTCATTGATTTCATCTACAGGAATTGCATCTATTTTTGTTAATGCAATTGCAAATTTTCTACCACTTAATTCTTCAGAAAATTTTGCTACTTCTTCTTTTAAAACTGCATATTGATCTAACATCTCTCTATAGTTTGAAACATCAATCATATAAAGTAAAGTTTTTGTTCTTTCGATATGTTTTAAAAATTCAATACCTAAACCTCTACCTTCACTAGCACCTTCGATAATACCAGGGATATCAGCAGCTACAAAAGAGTTGTAATCACCAACATCAACTACACCTAATTTAGGAGTAAGTGTTGTAAATTCATAGTTTGCTACTTGTGGTGTAGCATTAGAAATAGTAGAAATCAATGTAGACTTTCCTACATTTGGATATCCTACTAAACCAACATCAGCAATAAGTTTTAACTCTAATCTAACGTTTTTTGTAGTTCCTACAAGACCTGGTTGTGCATAACTGGGTGTTTGATTTCTAGAGTTTTTAAAGTGAGTATTTCCAAGTCCACCTTTTCCACCTTCTAAAAATAAAACTTTTTCTTTATTTTCAACAAGATCAAATAAAATCTCTTCTGTATCTTCATCTATTACTTGAGTTCCTGGTGGCACTTTTAATACAATATGCTTAGCTGATTTACCACTACAGTTACTACCCATACCTGGTTGTCCGTTATCAGCTTTTACATGATGTGTACCTTTGTATGTAGATAGTGTATCTGTATTATTATCTACTTCAAAATAAACATCTCCACCTTTTCCACCTGAACCACCATCTGGTCCACCTTTTACTACAAACTTCTCTTTTCTAAATGAAACACAACCTGCTCCACCTTTTCCCGACTTAACTGTAAAACTGGCATTATCTACAAACATATTATTCTCCGTTTTCTAATTCATAATATATAATTTGAACAAACTATATATTATGAATTAACTATTTGTTAAAAAAAAAGGCACCATAGCAAACGCTACAGTGCCTTAAAATTATCATTTTAAATTACGACTATGAAGCGTAAACTGATACTTTTTTTCTATTTTTGTCTTTTTGTTCGAATTTAACAACACCGTCTATTAAAGAATAAATTGTGTGATCTTTTCCAATTCCAACTCCAGTACCAACATGTACTTTTGTTCCTCTTTGTCTAATAATGATGTTACCAGCAATAACTGATTCTCCACCAAACTTTTTAACTCCTAGTCTTCTACCAGCTGAGTCTCTATTATTATTAGTACTACCTTGACCTTTCTTGTGAGCCATATTATATTCCTTATGCCGCTATTTTAGTAATTCTTACTCTAGTGAAGCTTCTTCTGAAACCTCTTTTAAGTTTACTATCTTTTCTTCTCAGTTTTTTGTAAGAGATAACTTTTCTATCTCTACCTTCAACGATAACTTCAGCTGTTACTACAGCACTTGCAACTGCTTCACCAGCTGTTAATGCTTTTCCATCATTTACAGCTATTACTTCTGTAAATTCGATTGTGTCTTTTGGTTCTTTACTTAGTTTATCAACATTTAAAATATCACCTTCTGATACCTTATATTGTTTTCCACCAGTTTTGATAATTGCGTACATTAGCTTATCCTCTAAAATTTATAAGGCGAATTCTACTAAAGATTTCTTTAAATATAGTTTAAACGAAAACTATTAGTGAAAATCAGCAGCTGTTGCAATAACATCCATCTCAATCATTGCATTTTTTGGTAAACCTTTTACTTCAACTGTACATCTAGCAGGTTTATGATCTCCAAATGCTTCAGCCATAAGAACATTTACAATTCCAAAATCGTTCATATCTGTTAAAAATATATTAACTTTTACTACAGAACTCATAAAAGTACCGTTATCTTCAAGAATTGCTTTCATATTTTCAAAGATCTTTCTTGTTTGTTTTTTTATATCATTTTCTACCATCTCGCCATTTAATTCTAATGCAATTTGACCTGAACTATATAACATTCCGTTAACTTTTACTGCTTGTGAATATGGTCCGATTGCTTCTGGTGCATTTTTTGTTGTTAAAAATTCCATTTATTATCCTATTTATATTTTTAAAAGTATACACTATTGAAAATTAAGAATTCTTTTAACCTACTATAAGTTTTTTTGATTTTAATTCAATAAGTTTATATTTTAACTCTCTTGTTAAGTTGACTTTTTCACGATAATTCATTGTATCATTGAAATTTAACTGCTGTAGTTTCTTTTTATAATAAGGCATCAAAATAATAACTAGCTGACTATTGAGTTCCTCTTGTGTATAGGAGATGAGATATTCATTAAGCATTAGTCCCATAAGAGATGGATCATTCGGATCATTTAACATCAAGTTATATTCATTTGCATGTGTTTCAAACATATCTGCACTTAATTCTTTTTTGACTGTATCTAAGTACTCAGGGTTATCCAAAACAGTTTTTATAATACTTAATTCAGATATATCTATTGAAGACAAGTTTAAATTACTTGATTGTTGATTATCAAAATGTTGGACTTGTATAAGTTGAGAATTAATATTTAGTTTACGTGCTATTAATGAAGAATATTCCTCTTGAAGAATAGGACTTAATGTTTTTAAATAATCATTTGATTCTTGTAGAGCAGTTTGTTTATCTTGTGGATTATTCAGATCATATTTATTTACAATAAAATCAATTACAAAATCTATAAATGGAATTGTATCTACGAACATTGCATTAAGTTCATCGATTTTATTTCCATTTACCATGTCAGCAGGATCTTGTCCATCAGTAAAAATCACAACTCCACCATGAAATTGACTATGGCTTAATAATAAACTAGCTTTATACGCTGCATTTAATCCCGCTTTATCTCCATCATAAGCTACTATAACTTTTGGTTCACCTCTTTTTAACAGAGGCAAGTGTTCTGCTGTTAAGGCTGTACCCAATGTTGCAACAGCATTTGAAAATCCTGCTTGATGCAACATAATTACATCTAAATAACCTTCAGTGACAATTACTGTTTTTTGTTTATAAATAGTCTCTTTTGCAAGATTATAACCATATAAAAGTCTTGACTTGTTAAAAAGTTTTGTTTGAGGTGAGTTAACATACTTTGCATTATGCCCCGAAATTGTTCTTCCTCCAAAACCAACAACTGTACCGTTTATAGTATATATTGGAAATGTAATTCTATCAATGAACCGTGAATATAAACCACTTTGTCCTGTATCTATAATACCAAACTCTTTTGCATCGGCAAGGTTTAAAAAATTTGTTTTTAAAAAGTTTATTGTATCGTTAGAATTACTTGCAAATCCTATCTCAAATTTTTCAATTGAAAAATCTGAAATTCCCCTACTTTTTAAATACTCTTTCGATTCTTCATTGTGTGTAAGAAGTTTTTGATAATATTCATTTACTTTTGTAATTATAGATGAATCTATTTTTTTAAAATTATTATCATGCTCTAATGATACATTAGCCATAGAAGCTAATTTTTCTAAAGCTTCAGGATATGAAAGTTTTTCATACTCCATCACAAACTTTATACTATCTCCACCAACCCCACATCCAAAACAATGGTATATTTGTTTTGCTGGACTTACTACAAATGACGGTGTTTCTTCCCCATGAAAAGGGCAACAGGCTTTAAAGTTAGCTCCTGTTTTTTTAAGCTCTATAAATTGAGATACTATATCTACAACATCAAGATGAGATTTGAGGTTTTCTATGGATTCTTTTGTTATCATTAAAGAAATAGTACTATATAAGTGATTTGTAATTTATTAAACATTCCTATTAAGATTAACTCCATTTAGTCTATTGACACAGATTAAGATACTTCCATAAATAAAATGATAAAATACGAGTATGATATATATAACAATTAAACTCATTCATATTTTTTCCGTATTTATTTACGGTGGTTTTCTATTTACGGATAATCTATTTTTATCAAAAATGAAAAAAGATTTAACCAAAGACGAACATTCTAAAGTACGAGAATATTTTATGAAATATGTTCGTAAAGTTGTACCTAAAGCACTTCTTTTTGCTGTTGCTTCAGGTATGTATCTTTTTTATATAAACTTTGGTGTTATAGAAGAAAGTGGTTGGACAAATTTCCAAATCCTATTAGCTACCAAAGGATTCTTAGGTGGATGGTTAGGTTTACGTGGTGTTTTACAAGTATTTTTTGGAATACAACCTCTAGTTTTTAAAGGCCATATACTTCCATTTACTTTAGTAATTATCATTATAATTTTATCTCAAATGATGTTTGGCGTGTAAGTATAAAAAAGATATACTCCGCGCATTACATTAAACAAGGAAAATTATGAAAACAATGATTTCAATTTTACTATTAGTATCTATTACATGTGGAGGTTTATATTACTTATATTCTGAAGATGGACCAGTACAACAATGGGAAAAAGAAGAAGATTTAGCATATGAAAAAGCAGTAAAAGAAAGAAAAGCATTAGAAGCTACAAAACAATAAAATCTAAAGTATAGGAGTATTCACTCCTATATTATAAAATCTACTTATCTTATAAACTTCACTATAATTTTAAAAATATATATTATCATTCAAATCATTAATATGACTTAACATTTTTTCATGATTATTGTATTCAATTTTGATAGGGAAATAGTTATTTTTATATTTTAATACAAGAGAGGGAAAACTATGTACTTTTATTTTATCTCTAATTTTAAAATCCTCTTGCAGTTTTAACATAACATTTTCGGATTCTAAATCTTCACAAAACTTATTTATATCAAGACCAATCATTTTTGCAGCCTCTACAAGAGTATCTCTATTTGATGGATTTTTGGCATTTAAATAATATTGTTGTTGTATAGCAGATATCATTTCATATTCTTTTCCTTGCGTCCTAGCAGCTATAGAAGCTTGACAAGAAAGATAAGTAGAACGCCTAGGTGTACAATTTGTCCAGAAATCAAAATTAAACTTTGTACCTACAGATTCATGTATTTGTTTCCAAACACCTTGTAGCATCACTTGCATATCGTTTGGCATAGTAGCATTAGTTATAGGAGCTAATCCACCTTGAACATACACTACTTTTATATTTGAGGGTAAATTTTCTAAAATTTTCTGCCATGTTGGAGAAAAAGCATAACACCATGAACACATAGGATCTACTACATAAAATAAAGTTGACATTTTATTCCTTTAATAATTGTCATTGTACTTAATTATTACTTTAGAATTAACTTAAATTTTGAATTCTTTATAATATAAAGGTAAGACAACTATTGATACACTTTATACACAAAAAGAGGATTATATTATGAAAAAATATCTTTACACTAGTTTAATTATTTTAGTAACTATTATTGTTTTTAGTGGTTGTGGTGCTAATAACGCTAAATTACATATACCTGCAGGAAAAGGTAATTTAGAAGCTGTCAAAAAAGAATTATTAATTGGTAAAGATATTAATCGTAGAGATGCAGCTGGTCAAACTGCCTTAATATATGCGGCTGAAAGTGGTCAATTGTCTATGGTTAAATACTTAATAGAAAATGGTGCAGATATTAACATTAAAGCTTCTTTTACAGGAGGAAAAACTGCATTAACTTATGCCGCAACATCTAATAAACCAAAAGTTATACAATATCTCATTGATAAAGGGGCAAATATTAATTCGGTTACTAGACATAATGAAACAGCCTTAATTTATGCTGCTGCATTTGGAAATGTTGAAGCAGTAGAGGTATTATTACAAAATAATGCAAACAAAAATATAATTAACCGTGATGGTAAAACAGTTTATGTAATAAAAAAAATTAAAAACTCTAAAAAAATAAATGATTTATTAAATAATATTATTAACGTTAATGAAGTAAACAATAAAATTATTAAATTAAAACAACAAAAACAAATTAATTTATTAATAAAAAATCAAGACTATAAAGGATTAAAAAATTATACAGATAAAAATCCGAATTCAGTCTATTACATACAAGATACTGGTATAAGACTTGCTCTTACGGGACCAAAAGGGATGAAAGTTGGAGATATAAGAAAACTACTTAAAGATGGACGAAGTGAAACAATAATTATATCTTTAATTAAAAGAGTTGAAACACCTTATAAAAAGTTCACTTTAAATGAAATTGATCTATTATCAACAATGGGATTAACAGATAATATAATATCAGAAATGATGGATATCACGACATTATTATTGAGAGATAAAAGGATAAAAGAAGCACAAAGTAAAAATATTAAAGTAACAGAAAAAATAATCTATAAAAATAATCAAAATAAAAATGTAGATAATCAAGGTAATCCTATAATGGATAAAGTTCAAGAGGAAGTTATAAAACAAGGAGTTGGTATGTTATTGGATCATTTCTTTTAAAAGAATATAAATGGTGACTCGTGTTGGATTCGAACCAACGGCCACTTCCTTAAAAGGGAAATGCTCTACCGGCTGAGCTAACAAGTCATTTTTATAATAGTGGTACTCCCTACACGATTCGAACGTGTGACCTACGCCTTAGAAGGGCGTTGCTCTATCCAGCTGAGCTAAGGAAGC